>Ga0315550_1000693_pt1 | contig 20774 bp, 18 predicted proteins | sample SalMarSW160190MG_2_FD_203100 | JGI IMG/M metagenome (GOLD analysis project Ga0315550, IMG submission 203100) | Salt marsh sediment microbial communities from the Plum Island Ecosystem LTER, Massachusetts, United States - Salt Marsh Sediment SW1601-90 ... | reverse complement strand
AGACCATTTCAGAGTCAAGACCGATTTCGTCTGCCACTGCATAGGTGAGGAGGCTGTCCTTTCCGAAGCTTGTTCCAACAAGGGCGCCGGACGGAGAATCCACAGGTTGTCTGGAGGGATATGCTATGTCTGGGTCCAGAAACTGGTACTCTGTGTTGAAGAATTTTCTTACAATCTCGTCGGTGCTGGTTCCATCAACCTCTGTGCAGGAGGGGATGTCTTTCAGGAAGTTTTGGACAAAGTATGGTTCCAGTAATGGACACCCTGAATGGTAGACGATGCAGGGAGAATCGAATACGAGCGGCAGATGCATGGTGGTGGCGACTGCAAGATTGTCTTTCAGTGCGGTTTGCGTTTCTTTGGGTGTTGCCGCCCAAACATGCGCTGGATATGCTGTTGGGTAGGATTTTTCTCGAAAACGAATGTCCACCCCAGTGTCGGTGACCCCTGAATGGATGTGCAACGGCTTCATAACAAAAGAATTTGGCGAAACTCGCATTAATAACTGTGCATACACGCGCTTTCTAGTCTTCCACGAGTTGCATGGGTTGTCCGCAGCAGACAAGGATTCCGTTGCCGGATGCGATAACTTCCACTACGTTGCCGCAGATTTTGCAGGCGTACATTTCCCCCTCTTGTGTCAACTTTTCACCTCCCACATTTTGGTTTTGCCTAAAGTTCTGTTGAAGGAAACTCTATTCGCCGCAGATATTTCTTGGCGTATTCTGGTTCATGCGCAAGCTCCTGACTTCTTAGAAGCTGCCTCTCAAGCCGACCTAATGCTGTGCGAAACGTTGCCTCAACCCCATAACCTTCGCTGGAACTGAAAAACGTGCCTCTTCTTGTCCTAAACTGGAGCCGACAGTGAATCAGCTGCTGTCCCTTGTAGTTTGTTCCATGAGTTTTCATGTACACGAAAAGTGTGCCCTCCTCCAATGTCTTTTGGTATTTGCGTGAGAAGACTTCGAAGTCGCCCATTATGAAGCCTCGTTGAATATCGTCTATTTCTACGCCCTTCACCGAAAACTGGACACTGATTCTTTGTTTAGGCATCTCCATTTCAGCCAGGGGCTCAAGAAGGTCTCTCTTCGTCAGAATTCCTGCAGGTCTTCCTTTACTGACAACAACCAAAGAAGAAATGTTGAATTTCTGCATCTGCTCCACCGCGTCCTTTAGCGTATTCTCGGGCAATACTGTGATGACTGGCTTCGTCATTATGCCCTTCGCTGGGATGCTTAGAACCGGAGCTTTCTCTCCTGCTATGTCGCCTACTGTTTGGCTCTGTCTTGGCTGAAAGATGCTTGTGATAATGTTCTGGATGCTGACAATCCCAACGAGGCTGCCGTCTCTAACCACAGGAACATGAGAGATGCCGTGCTGCCTGAAGAGGCTTAGAACTGCTCCCACAGACTCGTCTTCTTCAACAAGGAACGGCTTCTTGGTCATCACTTCCTCAACTTTGGTGCTGCCCCATTTCCCAATCACTGCCCCCTGAATAACCGCATCATCCGTGACGATTCCAGCCAGTTTCTCTCCGCTGAAAACCGGAAGCTGGCTGATTCCGCTGGTTATCATCAGCCTCGCTACCTTACTGAGTCTATCCTCTAGGGATACTGTGGGCGCTGAACGCATCAAAGTCTCCACTTTGGTTGTCGACGGATCATACCGCGATCTGACTATCCATCTGTGAGCGATTACGCCCACGTATTTTCCTTTGCTGTTTAACACAACCAAAACTGGCGTCGACCATTCTTTAAGCCGCGAGAGACAGGCGGAAAGCGTGTCGTTTTGGTTGACGCTCTTAAACTTGGTTGAAAAAACATCTTTTACTATGCTTGGAACCATACCTAACTCTCCAAATACAGTCCATTCTGCAAAAAGCGAATCTAACGTACATTATTACCGCTTGTGCAGTCTTTAATGTTTTGCCTAGCGTGCGCATAACAGTTTCTCAAAAATTTCTTGTCACTTCTTTGCTCCCAGAATGAGAGCTAGGAGAGCTGTTCGGGTGACTATGCCGTTCCATACTTGCTGGAAGTATCTGGCGTGGGATGTATTGTCCACTTCGTGATCTATCTCGTTGACCCTCGGCAAAGGATGCATAATTATCATGTCCTCCCTCGCATCCTCTAAGGTGTCAACCCCAATCTTGTAGGTTCCGCTGACCTTGGCGTATTCTGCTGGGTCAGGAAATCTCTCCTCCTGAATCCGCGTTACATAAAGCACATCCGTTTCAGGCAAAACCTCCTCAACCGCGGAGCCCTCCACAATCTCAATCTTCTTTTTTATGGCGTCAGAAACCTCTCTTCGCATGCGGAGAAGCTCAGGCGAAACCAGAAACAGCTTCACATTATAGAGCGACAGGGCATACGCCAGCGAGTGAACCGTGCGCCCATACCGCAGGTCTCCCATCAAAGTGATGTTAAGCCCATCGATTGTTCCTTTCTCTTTCAGTATGGTGTACAAATCCAGCAGAGCCTGAGTCGGATGCTCCTCAGCTCCGGAACCAGCATTTATCACCGGCACATCAGCAAACTCGGCTGCTAATCTGGCTGCTCCCTCCAGCGGATGCCGTAGCACAAGGACGTCAGCGTAGTTTTCGACGACTCTGATTGTGTCTGCCAAGTTTTCGCCTTTCTTGATTGCTGCCACTTTGGGTTCTGCGAAGCCGATGCTGCTTCCTCCCAGTTTGTTCATGGCGGCTTCGAAGCTTAGGCGGGTTCTTGTGCTGGGTTCAAAGAAGAGGGTTGCAAGTATTTTGCCGTGGAGCATGTTTGAGCCGCTTTTGGCTATGGGCTCCATGTCACCGGCGGTTTTCAGGATGTAATCGATTTCTTCTCGGGTGAAATCTTTGATGGATACTATGTCGCGTCCCTTAAACTGCAAGCCTTACACCAGACACACTTTAGCAACTCACAAATAAATGCTTAATCTATCCAAAGTTGTCTCAGGTGCAGCAAATCAACTCCGCCGGAATTGTTGAGCCTTATTACAAAAAAATTTGCACCCAAAAAAAGCGGATGTGGTTCAACTGTTATTGTGTGGTGTGTTTTCGTCTTTGGATTATGACTACCAGTATGGTTGTCGTCATGAGCAGCGACAGAAGCATCCATGATTGAAACTCTGGGATTGGTTCAACTTCGAAGATGTTGGTGTCAATAATGCTGTACGAGTTTGTGTAGGTTACTGCTGTTTCAATTATGTTCATCTTCATTTCAAATCCTAGGTTCATTCCTGAAGCCTTATCGTATATGTAAGTGAACGTCATATCCTGACCTGCGGCGGAGTAAGTGAAATTGAGGATGTTGACGCTTCTGCTGGTGCCTAGAATCGTTCTGGTCTCTGTTTTGTTGATTGTGTCCGCGGTTGCTGTGTTGAGTATTTTGTCGCCTTCGTTCAGGTTTGCTGCTATGAGGTATCTTTGCCATTCGTTAACCCTGCCCACGTCAATATTGCATATCACCTCAGAGGGGGGAAGAGCCGTGCCATTCATGTAAGCTCCAGTTATACGCAGAGTTACTTCTTTTCCTGAAACTCCAATTACCTCTATCATACTCCAGTCCGGGCTGATTACTGACTCTGCTGGAGTGGTAATCACGTAATCGCCGTATTTTATCCATTGTCCCACTGAAACACCCGGATTATATTCTGTAGCCGATACTGGAATAACGAAAGCTCCCATCAGAAGAAAGCAAACCAAAGGAAAGACAATTTTTAACCTTGAATTCATCATTTTTCCCTCCTGTTCCTGATTTATTACCTCTAGAACTTTTTACTGAACTGGAATCCGCCGCCTTGGCCCTTGTTTTCATTAGCAATCCTTCTGGCGGTTTCTTCTACCTTCTGGTGCATCAGTTCCCATAGCCAATCAGTGAATTCTCGAAGGTTCTTGGTTTGAATCCAAACTTCTCCTGGTCCATAAACTTCGGTGACTAAGCCCTCTCCACCCAGTATTGTAGATTTCAGTCCCCCGAACTTCTTGACGTCATATCTGCATGTGTCGTCGAAGGCTACCAAGTGATAGTTGTCTACGACCAGCGATTCGCCGGCTTTGAGGCTGTGATGATCCATGGCTCCGAAGGCGTTCACGAACATTTGTCCCTCTCCGGAAACCTTAAGCATGAACAGGCTTTGTCCAAACAGTCCCTTCTTGAATCCCTGCCACTCCGTGTCCAAGTGAATGTCCTTTGTGGAGGCTACATAGGCAGACTTCTGAAGAATGATTCCTTTCCCAGCTTTTACCTCAAAAGGTTTTATGTCTCCAACTGGTGCTGGAACGAAGCCGACCTTGCCTGAGCCTTTCTCTGCAATGTACTCGTTGACAAAGAAGGATTCTGCGCCCAGAAGAGTTGTCTTAATGCTCTTCCATAAGCTCTTCTCTTCCCTCTTTCTGGTCTTAACGTTGATTTGAGGCGACATATAGGCCATGGCGCCCGCCTCCGCTACGATAACCTCATTGGGGTCCAGATTGACTTCCAGCAACGCGTAAGCTGGACTGTATTTGATTTCATGTTTCACGTTTATCCTCTCCTTCGGTATACCCTAGTATACGTATTGTATTACAATGGTATACTTATATTTAAACATACCGACGCGTTACAAAACCTGACCTGCGGCTGCACTGACAAGAAAGAACAAGTTTATATGTATACATTGGTATACTATACAGTATACTAAACCCAAAAATGGAGGAGTAGAAATGAACGTTGTGCCCGTACGCCTACCCGACAAAATCATCGAAGAAATCGACAGAATGGTTCAAGAAGGATTCTATTCTAACCGCAGCGCTGCCATAAGAATAGTGGTAACCCGCTACGTCCTAGAGGAAGCAGAAAAGACCAGAACGTAACATCCAGTAAGGTCTCGAAAAACAAGATTTTTTGCTGTCGCACTCACCTTTATTCTATTACTGATTCGACAGTCATGTTTAGGACAATTTCTGCTATGTCCATAGAGTACTCCGCTATTCTTCTCACACTCTCAATCACCAACCGAATGTTAGTTGCCTCTTCTATGTTTGTCTCTTTTGACGAAAGCAGCGCCTTCTTCTCCAGAGAAACTATCTTGTTGGCTTTCGCGATAACGCTTTCCGCTAAGCCATAATCAAGCCTAAACAACGATTCTATCGCCGTTTCGAAGGAGGAAATCGCCACCATATTCATTTCTTGGATTGCTTGAAGAAACTCTTCGTCTAACTGTTTTTTGAGTAGCTGAACATTTTTTGCTATGTTGGTGGCGTGGTCAGCTGTTCTTTCCACCATCTTGGTTATGAGTCTGTAGCCGAGGCAATCTCTTGCTGTTTTTAGTCCTATCTCCGTTATTATCCGGGGGTTCTGAATCGCTATCTTCAGCTGCCGTATTATGTATAGATGAAATCTGTTAACCTCATAGTCAGTGGCTCTGACATCCTTTGCCAGTTGGTAATCGATGTTTTTGAGGGCGGTTATGGCATCCTTGTGCATCGACGCTGTTATGATAGCCATTCTCCGCAAAGCGCTGGGAACAGACAATTCGGGGTAACTTAACAGAACCTGCAAAGTCAAGTCTTTGGAGGTGTCAATAACTATTTCTGTTCCCACAAGCATGTTTCGAGCAAAAGTTTTGACAGCGTTTCTTTGTGTCGACAAAATTTCTTTTTGGTCTTTTGCTCTTATGTGGATTATGTTGTAGCCCAGCAAATACACAGAAACGGTTTTTCTTATCAGCGCTTCAGAGCTGTCTTCTGGAGAAACTTTGATCAGCGCCTCATCTGTTCTTTCCGGTTTTGCCAGTTCTGGAGGCAAAACTGCTAAGGCGCCGTTTTCTTCTTGGCGAATGAGCAACTGGCTGCCTTTTTCAAGCCCGTTTTGGGTAACCCATCTTTTTGGCAACGAGATTACGTAAGTAGAGCCTCCCGTGACCTGAAGCTTTCTTGTTTCACCCTCTTTCAACGAATTATCTCTCATTAGTTTTGCACCCACCATATATAGAGTATATAGACATATGTATATTCCTGTGACAAACTATTTAATCTTTACAACCTTTTTTTCCCACAAAGACCTAGGTACCAAAAAATGAAAAACAAAAACATCGCTGAAACCGAAACAATTCTTGCACGAGTTGCTGGATACCGGTGCAAAATCCAAAAAAAGAGTACCCCTGTTTGCTTGCACACAATCATTCGCAACTTTTGCCGTTTTACTGAAACATGTGTTGGTTGCCTCTTTTCTGTAAGCGAAAGTTTTTTACAGTTTTCTTGAATACTATTGCGAGGCTGGCAGGTATGGATCGGAGAAACAAAAGTCGCCTGAGATTGTTTCCGAAACAGGGGTACATCATGCTGCTTATCGGGATCCTTGTTGGCTTCATGGTTTTCTTGGCGGTCTCCTCAATCATTTCTCAAGGGGGAGGTGGAGGCGGTTCTGGACAGGAAGGCTTACCCTCCAGCATCAGTTTCACGTTTCTTTACACAAGCGAGAAAGACGGGTGGATAAAAGACGTTACACCCGCATTTGAAGACTGGTTTTTCGAACGCTTCGGCATCACAGTTCATGTAGAGCTTGTGGTGACCGGAAGTCATGACAGCGTAAACCTCATCCTTCAGGAGAGTACGCATCCAGCAGCTTGGAGCCCAGCGTCCAGCATCTGGATACCTTACCTGAACCAGAAGTGGTTGGAGGAGCTGGGGAAGCCGCAAGAAATAGCTGTTGACTCCACGTCCCTTGTTTTGTCTCCCGTCGTGATTGGTGGGTGGGCTTCATTCTTCGAAGAGAATGATGTGAACAGCTTCAGCGATTTGTATCGGCTGGCGGAGGCTGGAATCGACTACAAGTATGGACATCCCGATCCGCAGTTAAGTAATGGAGGCGCCATGGCTGAAGTTCTAGAGTTCGCTTCCGCAATCGAAAAGAAACCTGAAGAGTTTACTGTGGACGATTTCAAGAATGAAACTGCCAAGAATTTTGTCAGGGTTATCGAATCCAACGCAGTTATGTACGGAAAAAGCACCGGGTTCTTTGGCAGGTGGGCTGCTGAGAACGGTCCCTCCGCGATTGACTGTTTTACCGTCTACGAAAGCGTGGTTATCAGTAACGCTGACAAAGCTACGCAGAAATGGGGCGATTCATTGGTGGCAGTTTATCCTGAGGATGGAACTCTTCTCTCTGATCACCCCTTTGTTATCTTGAACGCGCCTTGGGTTGACGCTTACCAAAAGTTTGCTGCCTCACAGTATCTTTTCTATCTGCTTCAGGAACAGAATCAAGACAAAGCCCAAGAATACGGGTTTAGACCCGCCAACCCCAACGTCCCCCTGAACGAAGAAATCTTTAGCGAGAAAAACGGCGTTGAATTTGAAATCAACGTTCCAACTTTTCGACCTTTGTCGGGAGAAGCGATGGAAGCCCTTTTCACTGTGTGGTCTGATGTGAAAAACCCGGGAGTGTGACCGCTTTTAGCCAGCCAAAAGGGAAACAAAATCTGCTCTCCCGAATTGGGGTGTCTGCAACCGTAGTAAGTCTCATTGTTTTTGTTTTTTTGCCAAGCTTTTTTCTGATATCATTTACGTTTACCAGATGGCCAGAGGTTTACACAGAAGTTTTCGCTAATCCGCTAATAGGCGACACAAACTGGATACAAATTCAAAAGTATCTTGGTTTATCTTTGCGTCTCGCCATCTCCGCAGTTGCGATTGACCTCATTTTTGGGATTCCTCTTGCCTATATATTGGCTCGAAAGAAGTTCTGGGGAAAAGGGTTCCTTGAGGACCTCATCACCTTCACGTTGGTTATACCCACTTCAGGTTTCGGTTTTGCGACTCTGATGGCATGGACATCAGTTTCTGGAATAGGGGCTCTTTTCGGAAGGGGAATAGTGGAAACAAACTACCTGATTCCCGTTTTCAACGTTCCCTTCATAATGCTGATAGTACACATTGCCTTAACCTTTCCATACATCGTAAAAACTCTTAAAGCCAAACTTGAGGACATGTCAACGCTGTTTGAGCAAGCCTCCGGAACCCTCGGAGCCTCACCTCTCACAACCTTCAGAAAGATCCTGTTTCCGTTAACGTTACCCGCAATTTTTTCGGGAGCAGTTATGGCTTTTGCGAGGTCTCTGGGAGAAACTGGAGCCACGCTGGTAGTGTCAAGCGTCTATACCACGGCGCCCATCGCTGTTATCAGTTGGGTGTCCCAGTTCAAGTTTGGACCTGCCGCTTTCCTAGGCAGCCTGTTAATAATTGTGGCGTCAGCAATAATTCTGCCAGTAGAGTTCATCTTACAGAAGAAGGGGATCACATCATTCTCGTTTTTCTCAACTCTCAACATCGAAAAAAAACTCCTAAAGCTCGAAGATTTTGCCTCTCGGAAACTGTCGCGAGTCAGAGACGCAATCATCATGCTCTTCATCATCATCGTGGTTGTAGTCCCAATAGTTGTTGTCCTGAATTCTGTTGTCCTATCTTGGAGCAGTGACCCGAACACAGGCAAAGTGACAGAAAGCGTAGTCTATCAACTGTTCGGACCATCAAACTACTTCTCCGCCTTGCTAGATGCCACGGTAGTTTCGTTTGCCTCCGCCGCAATTGCAACCTACATCGCAGCTTGCATAGCCATTCCCACAGTGTTCCTGATAAAACGTTACAGGTTTGGTCGTTTCCTCAGAGCCCTGCTTAGAATCCCGCTGATCGTCCCAACGTCAGCCCTTGGTCTATCCATCATCCTTCTGTGGGGTCCAGGCGGGTTGAGGCTCGCAAATCCGGGAATATGGCTTATAATCTTGACACATATAGTGTTCTCTGTTCCTGTGGTAGTTGAGCCTATGCTGGCTACATTCGAAGGGTCTGACATCCCCTTATATGAGGAAGCATCTCGCACCCTAGGCGCCAACCCATACAACACCGTCGAGACAGTTGCTCTTCCTCTGTTGAAGAGAGGAGTCTTAACTGGGGTTATCCTGTCCTTTACCCGCTCCTTGGGAGAAACAGGCGCAACTTTTCTGGTTATGGGCAGCGACACAACAATTCCTCCCCTAGTAGTCAACATGGTTGAATCCCTTGCGATTCCTGCGGCGCTCTTCGCATCAACCTACCTGATTGCAATAGCGTTTGTTCTCCTTATGATTTTCAGAAAGGTGACCACCAGATGAGACAAAATAATATAATTAAAAAATTTCACGTTGAGGTGAACTGAGATGCCTGACGTCGAGTTGAAGAATGTAGTTAAAACCTTTGATAAAGGGCGAATAACCGCTGTCGATCACGTCGACCTGCATGTTCGCGACAAGGAATATCTGACATTGCTCGGACCAAGCGGATGCGGAAAAACAACTACTTTGCGTATGATAGCTGGCTTAGAATTGCCCGATGAAGGCGAAATATTCATCGGCGAACGCCTAGTATCGAATCTTCCCCCAGAATACAGAGACATCGGATACGTTTTTCAGGAGTATGCGCTGTTTCCCCACATGGACGTTTGGGACAACGTCACCTACGGACCGCGCGTAAAAGGATGGGAAGAAGAGAAGAGCGACAAGATCGGACGTGAAATGTTAGAGCTGGTCAGACTCTTTGAGCGAACTGACGCTTTTCCAAGAGAATTAAGTGGAGGAATGAGACAAAGGATTGCCCTAGCTAGAGCATTATCCTCCGGTGCCAAGCTTCTGCTCTTGGATGAGCCCTTAGGCGCCCTAGACGCGAAAATCAGAACAGCCTTGAGGTACGAAATCAGAAAACTGGTGAAAGACCTCCAATTAACAGCGATCCATGTTACTCATGACCAAGCAGAGGCAATGGCGATCTCGGACCGAATTGCTGTGATGAGGAAAGGGAAGATTCTGCAGGTGGGGACCCCTCAGGAACTGTACCTGAATCCTCAGCATATATTCGTGGCGAATTTTGTTGGGGAATCAAATTTCTTAGAGGGTTACGTTGCGGATAGAGTTGACCACAAACTTACTGTGGAACTTCGGGGAGGAATTTCTGTTAAATCTTCGAATCAAGACCACAAAAAGGGAGAAAAGGTGGTTGTCGCAGTAAGACCAGAAGTTCTTTCTATCCATAAAGGGAAAAAGAGCGGGGTAAACTCGATTTTCGGTAACATTGAAGCTTTCAGGTTTGAAGGAAACAATGTTCGATACGAAATTAGGCTTCAAAATGAAGACCTGTTGGTGGTTGTGCGTCCAGCATTAATGGCTGAATGGCTTGATGTGGGAGAGAAAGTCACTGTTGCTTTTCCTGTTGAAAAAAGCTTTGTTTTTTCCTATCCTGAAAGGGGTTTGAGAACGGAGTTGGCTCTAGAGTGAAAGGATGGAAAAGATTTAAGCGGAATGCTTGCACTTTAATTAACAGCAGCTATAAAATGTCTCCTTGTTGAGGGTGAACGTTTATGGAAAGATGGTTTGCTAAAAGAAGAAAATCTAAGGTGTTGGAAATAGCGGATAGGCAGATGACCTTGGCTATCGACACGGTAATCGAGCTTGAGAAGGCGATTAATGCAGCCTCAAACGGCAACAAGGAAGGAGCGATAGTGTCTTTCAACAAACTGTCTACTGCCGAACATGAAATCGATGAGCTTAGAAGAACAGTTTTCGAGGAGCTTACCCGAGGAAGTCTTCTATCCAAAGACCGCGAAGACATCATGCACCTAGTGAAGAGATTAGATGAGATGGCGGATCACGTCAAGGATGCATCAAGAGCAGTTATTTTGCTTTTAGAGGCAGAAGTGCCAAAGGAAATGTGGAAACAGTTTGCCCAAACCGCCAAAGATTTGGTTAATTGCGCAAAAACTTTGCTTAAGGCAATTGAGAAGTTGGGGACTGATCCCCCGAAGGCTATGGAACTTGCAAAGCAGATCGATAAGATAGAGGGACTGGTGGATGAGAAATACCTGAAATCCAAAGAATTGCTTCTTAAATATTCTAAGGAAGTAGATGCTGCAACAATACTGTTGCTTAAGGACCTCATAGAGGAAATGGAGCATGTCGCCGATGCTTGCGACGACACAGCGGACTACGTCAGAATCTTAACAGTCTCCCGAGAAGCTCCCTAGCATTCCCCTAAACTTTTCTTAGTACACTCTTTTTGTTTTCTCTTATGTCTTCAGTTCTATTCTCTGAACTACAAGACAATTCATGATTCACGGAAAAGCGAACAGCAGCTATAAATAAACTCTTAACTCAATAAAATATAGTATACAGGATCCTGAAGGACCGGGTTAACTTGAGTGAAACTACTTTACGCGTATCCAAAATCAAAGATGGCACAGTAATAGATCACATCACCGCTGGGCATGCCTTGAATGTGTTAAAGATTTTGGGAATCACGGATTACGTCAGCGGCGTCGTGACTGTTGGTATGAATGTGCCCAGCAAAACATTGGGCTTGAAAGACATGGTTAAGATTGAAGGAAGAGAACTGAAATCCAAAGAAGTGGATAAGATAGCTCTGTTGGCTCCCCACGCCAGCATCAACATCATCAGAAACTACAAGGTTGTAGACAAGCAGCTGGTCAGACTGCCACACATAATACGTGAAGCAGTTAAATGCGCTAACCCCGCATGCATCTCAAACAGTAAAGAACCCGTGAAATCCACCTTCTACGTGGACAGCAAGGAGCCTCTCCGCCTAAGATGCCATTACTGCGGCTACATCATGGAAAAACAGGACATCCCCAAACAATTCTAGCACGAATTGAAAACCATCAATGGCGGTAACCTGTTTTTTCCTGTTTATGTGTGAATTTCTGCTTCACAACTGTTATCAAGTGGAGTCATCGAGTCATTTTTGTGGTCCAATTGTCGATCTCAACCAAAGAGGAACTGCAGTTTCTGATTCATAGAGCTTGGGAAATCGAAAAGAAATTTGAATCCCTTTCTGCTTGGAAAGGCTTTGTTTCTATGGTAAAAACTTACAGACCAACGGTTCTAACGTTGGCTAGAGAGTCATATGTGCACAGGCTTAACTTAGAAAAACTGCTGAAAACACTTGACCTTGAAGCGCCCACAAACGAAATTCCTGACGGAAATTTTGACTTCACGGGCATGCTTGACTTGGAGATACTCCAAAAAATCATCGAGAATGATGAGACAGTCAGAGATTTGTACACAGAAATAGTGGAAAACACTGACCTGAAGATTGTTTCAGCTTCGTCCGGTAAGAAAGATGTTGAATTTTTTTATAAAACACTGAAACAGATGGTTGAGGATGAAACGAGACACATAAACATGGTGCGGAAGATCTCAGGTCACATAAAAAGGATCCAATAATATTTTATGGCGTTGCCTCTGTTTTTCGTTCGTTATTTCCTGTTCGGCAGCACGGTTGTTTATTACTGGATAGTAATATTTATATGAAACGACCACACTTATTACTTTGCGGTAATAAATGGGTGAGGTTACATGACACTAAAGCTACAACTCGTGCGTGACGGAGAAATAATTCTAGAAATCCCCCTGTCCCCAATGGACTGGCCAAAAGACCAACTTGAAACCGAATTCAAAGCATTCGAAGAAGACTCCCAAAAGTTCTCCAGCATGTTCGACGCCCTATCCAACCAAACCCGACTGAAAATGATGAGAAGACTAGTACAAGAAGAAGATTGCACAATGAGCTTCGCAGGTTTCATGCGAGACTTAGATTTGAACCCAAAGACCGTCTGGGAGAACTCGAAAAAGCTCAGTGACGGCGGATTCCTAACCAAAACAGGCAGAGGAACGTATTGCTGCTCAGAGTTCAGTCAATCAGCATTCTTAACCTTAAGCCTCGCCCTGCGCCGACTATTAGAATCTCTGGAAGAGATAGAAAATTTGAGGAGGTGAAAAGATCATGTCAGAAGAAGACAGATGGTCCAAGAAAGGATTGCCCTTCTTTAGAGGCGGTCTAGAGGACATAGACGAAACCTTCAAAGAAATGGAAAAAATGATGGCGAAAGAGTTCGAGGAATTATCCAAAAAAGCACCCGAAACCCTCACTCGAGAACAAACATTACCTGACGGAACCAAAGTGAAAAGCTGGGGACCCTTTGTGTACGGCTACAGCGTAACCGTGGGTCCAGATGGGAAACAAAAAGTAAGAGAGTTCGGAAACTTCAAGGCGGAAACACGACTTGGGAAACCGCACATGGACGTCAAAGAGAAGAGGGAACCATTAGCAGACGTTATACCCGGTGACGGCGAAATCAGAGTGATAATTGAACTGCCTGGCGTAGAGAAGAAAGACATCAAACTCTCCGGAACCGAGAACAAATTAACGATTTCTGTTGACACCCCTGAACGCAAATACTTCAAAGAAGTCGAATTACCCGCCAAGGTAGAAACCAAGAAGGCAACATCGAAATACAAGAACGGCGTCTTAGACATCACTGTCCCCAAAAAGAAAGAAGAGAAAACCAAAAGCGAGACCATGAACATAGAGTAAACAAACAATCTTCACACTCTTCTTTTTCCTCTAAATGGGAAGGAATCGGCACAAAATTTTATTCAATTCTAGAAGAGATAGAAGGCATCTAAATTCGGAAACGAAAATAGAGCATAGAAACCATAATAGACTGTAGATACCTTTAAATCGTCAAGTTTAAACCTATTAACGATACAAAGCGAAAGTGGACGAGAGGATTCGAATGAGCGAAATGGCCACCAAAATCTTGGACGATAGCCTCGGAAAAATAGTTCTTGTAAGATTGAGAGGCGGAAAGAAGTTACGGGGAAAACTCAAGGGCTTTGATCAGCACCTCAACTTGGTTTTAGATGAAACAGACGACATTACAGACGTGGAGAACGTGAAGAACCTTGGCGCCATCATAGTCCGTGGCGACAACGTGGTAATAATTTCTCCTCCCCCTAGGTGACATCCATTGGGAAAAGTTAGCAAGGGCACATCATCTTTTGGAAAACACGCCCACAAGACTGTTCACATCCGATGTAGACGCTGCGGCAGAAGAGCGTATCATGTGAGAGAGAAACGGTGCGCAGCATGCGGTTACGGAGAGTCAACAAAAATAAGAAAATATTCGTGGCAGACCAAAACCCTAAACGGGGCAAGACTTCTCTAACCTGCCAAAACCATTTTTCACACTTTCTTGACGCATATTAGGATACTAATAGATGTTTATTGTTGAAAACAGTCTTTTTTCTGAAATTTTGAGCACAGCAAAAATTTGGTGCTTAAGGTTCACACGTACATAGTATGCTGGAGAAAAAGAGAAAAAAGAAAGGAGGAAAATGCGAAGAATTTTACTTCTTCGTTATTCTTTCGAATTCTTCGAATGCACGTTTTGCCTCTTCTACGGAAGCTTCGTCCTCTAAGGTGGAGACGTCGCCTATTGACTTGCCAGAAACGAGCGCTTTTAGGACTCTTCGCATGATTTTGCCGCTTCTTGTCTTCGGAAGCTTTGCAACAAAGTATATGTTTTCAGGCGTTGCAAGGGGACCAACAGCTTTTCTCATATGGTTTCTCAATTCTTTCTCGAGTTCATCGCTTGGATCATTTCCCTGCTTCAGAACAGCGAAGACCACAATTGTTTCTCCTTTGATTTCGTGAGGCTTGCTGGCTACTGCCGCCTCTGCTACTGCCGGATGCGAAACCATTGCACTTTCAAGCTCCACAGTTCCCAATCTGTGGCCTGCAACCTTCAGAACTTCATCTGCTCTGCCTAAAAGCCAAAAGTATCCGTCTTTGTCTTTCATGCAGTAGTCTCCCGCATAATAGGCGCCTGGGAATCTGGACCAGTAGGTTTCTTTGTACCGTTCAGGATCCTTGTACACGGTCATGAGCATTCCAGGCCACGGTTTCTTTATTATAATGTAGCCTCTTACTCCGGCAGGTACTGGTTTTCCCTTTTCATCCACAACTTCAGCGTCTATTCCAGGTAGCGGGAATGTTGCGGAGCCTGGTTTCAGTGGAACTAATCCTATGCCTGGTGCCGGCGAGATCATTATTCCCCCGGTTTCTGTTTGCCACCAAGTGTCTACTATTGGGCACCGTTCTCCGCCTACGTTTTTGAAGTACCACATCCAAGCTTCTGGGTTTATTGGTTCTCCAACGCTTCCCAAGATTGATAAGCTGCTTAAGTCATGCTTTTTGACCAATTCTTCGCCGAGACGCATGAACATTCGTATTGCTGTGGGCGAGGTGTAGAGGGTTGTTATTTTGTATTCTTCAATTATCTGCCACCATCTGTCGGGTGTCGGGTAGTCTGGGGCTCCTTCATACATGACTATTGATGCGCCATTTAGTAAGGGTGCATAGACGATGAAGCTGTGTCCTGTGACCCATCCGATGTCCGCGTTGCACCAGTACACGCTGTCTTCTTGAATGTTGAAAACCGATTTGTAGACGGAGTTAATGTAAACCAAGTAGCCTCCTGTGCTGTGAACTATGCCTTTTGGTTTCCCCGTGGTTCCAGAAGTGTAGAGAATAAAGAGGGGATGATTGCTTTCAATGGGTAAGGGAGGAACAGGTTTTTCTATGTGCTTTACAGCCTCATGATACCACTGGTCTCTGCCTTCCTTCATTTTGATTTCATGACCAGTTCTCTTTACAACTAATACCTTCTCCACTGACGGTGTATTTTCCAAAGCCTCGTCAACTATCTCTTTTAGTTTAAGGATTTTTCCTCTTCTGAAGCCCCCATCTGATGTTATGACAACCTTGGACTCCGTGTGGTTTATTCGGTCCGCAAGAGCTTTCGAACTGAATCCGGAAAAGACTACAGTGTGTATCGCACCTATTCTGGCGGTTGCCAACATGGATATAACCATTTCAGGTATCATGGGTAAATAAAATGCCACACGGTCCCCATCCTTTACACCCATTTCTTTAAGAGCAGCCGCTAACCTGTTCACTTCTGTGTAGAGTTGCGAGTAGCTCAGGGTTCTTTTTTCGCCGTTTTCCCCTACCCAATATATAGCTACTTTGTTTCTTCTCCAAGTTTTCAGGTGCTTGTCGACACAAAGGTAGCAGGCGTTGAGCATGCCTCCGGGGAACCATTTTGCGAAGGGTATGTCCCAGTCGAGCACCCGGTCCCATGTGCTGAACCACTCAAGTTTTCTTGCTTCTTGCCCCCAAAACTCTTCGATGTCATCTAACGAGTTTCTGTACGTGTCCATATACCGTTTTATGGGCCAGTATCTTAATTCAACTGGAAGAGAATCCGTTTTCATACCATCACCTACATCTACCATTTTCGAGCGAACACAAAATGTTCCAGCAATATATCTTTTGTGGAATCTGATGCAGAACAGACAGCAATCATTTTTAATATTTTATGTTGAAGGTCAGGTTTTATGATGGATTGCATGTGTTTTTGGCGGGCCCGCAGGGATTTGAACCCTGGGTCTTCGGCTCCGAAGGCTTGCGCGTCACCTTTTCAGTTGACTCGACGCCTTATCCAAACTAGGCTACGGGCCCTATGGAGAATAGATGTTAGAATGGTGATTAAAGTATAGCGGAAGTTCACTCTTTCTGGCGGTGTGAAATTTTCGTTTTGTGGCTAATAGCTAGCATGTTTTGGTTTGGGGTTCAATTTTAACCTTTATCTTGGCTTTATTTCTCTTCCTAAACACGAGAATTATTACAGTTAGCGCCATGAAAACTGCAAGCATGGTGCCGCTAGGGTTCTCGGGCATTATCGGGTCTTCCCTGCCGTAAACGTCTTGGAGCCATTCGGGAAGATAATCTGTTCTGTTGTCCCATGTCAGCATCTCTCTCCATTGGACATCGTTTAGGCGTTCTGTTCCTATCAGCCTAAACTCGTAGTATGAGAAGACTGGGCCTACTGCAGTGACTAGTGTTCCATCAGGTTTTGGGAATAGAACCACTAAAGCGTTCACGAAGCCGGTGCCGACATGCAGTATTTGAGGCGGATATTGTATGTCGCCGGGCGGAAAGGTTGCTACGTCGGCTATTACCGGAGTTTCTAAGGTTGAGGTGCTGTCTGCCCAATTGGCGATGGTGTGTATTGTATCTACATACCATCCTATGAAGCTGCCTGACCCACCACACATCCATACAATCTTCTTCATGAAGTCAACTTCTTCCTGTGTAAGTGGCTCCTCGGCCAGCTCCTTCTCAGATATAACTTCAAGCTTTTGGGCTGCATCGTTCAACGTCTGGAGTGAGTTTGTTATCACAGGGTTAACCATGTCCTGCTCAAGTATGCTCACTGCCTCGATGGTTCGTTCACAAAGGTCTTGCATTCTCGAGTAAAATGTTGGGTTGGGCTCAGCGAAGGCTTCGGGGTAGCTGCAAATAAACGTAGGTATGTATACTTGTTTTGCGTATAGTATTGTGTCGTGTCTTAATTGAGCCCAGCTCCCTAAAGCGGTGTTTAGTTTTTCATCTTGCCATGCATCTGATTGCATAAACTCTGGATAGCCATCAACTGTTGGTTGCACCAAGCTTTCTAAAGTGTACATCCAAGCGGTGTATGATGAAGCTTGCCAGTCGCTTTCTTCCCAATTCGCGAACGTGGTTGTTAAGTTTTCGAGGTTTTCTTCAAATCCCTGATAGTCGAAATCTGGAGATAATAGCCAATACGCACGTTCTGAGCCTAAAACCGCGAATACATCTAGCCCCTTGGGCATTATGCGCCGTTCCCCAAAAGAGTCTGCTCCCACCTGGTCCCAGCAAAGCTTCTGGAACATGTAAGAGTCGGGTATATACCGTTGCCCCATGAATTGGTAAACAACCGGATAACGTGGAAGCACACCATCAGTCAATACAGCTTGTGACAGTATTTGCTGGCCATATTCAGGTTTGCCTAATTCATCCCTCAAATCGGAAAGCCCGCCCTCAGCAGCAACATAATCTAAATATGTGGTGTGTTCTCCGAAGACATTATGGAGTGCAGTCTCCAGATTTATCAGGTTTATCGAGTCGCTCTCGCCTACAAGGGCGCAGGTTACATCATACAGCAGCTTCCACTTGTCATAGTATTCTTGATTTGTTTTCAGGATGTCCCTCATGTATACCATTGTTGGGTCGTCAATGTGCCTGATAGATGGAATCCATGTGTAGTTTTCATCGCTGCGTGGAACAAACACTGGGCATCGACCAAACCACATTAAGGTGCGGAAATATTGTTCAAGTTGCGTGTCTCCTATGTAGTGTCCCCGCACCGTAAATTGTGTGAAATCGTAACTCAAACTTGCGCCGTAAGGCGGTTCTGGGTAACTCCAACTGCATGCTGATAGAAACTGGGGGTCCTCGGCGTATATGTTGTCTAGGAAAAAGTTCAAGTCTCCTGAAAGCTCCGTGGGCACGTCCACGGTTTCGCCGGTTAGCAGGGAGAGGGCTACAGCAAAGTATACTGTTGAGTTTCTTACTGCCCAGTATGTTAGGGAGCCGTCATTAGGAGTGGTCGTGTAATCGTTTAGTGATGTTTGATAGGCGAATTGGGCGATGTCAAGAGCCATAGGATATAGTGCTTGTTTCTCGATAACTTTCAGTGAGCAATCAAAGACTACATGGAAAAGGTGGAGAATCGAGTCTGTGGTAATGAACACAGGTAAGTCGGGACCATAAACCTTGGTGTAGTAGAAGTCTTCGAAGCGCAATTCTGGATAAAAGCCTAAATCATCTAGTTCAGACAGGTTTGACACTGAAGATTCAAGTTCAGCAACGACAAAACCATACTTTTCAAGCATTTGCTCCTGTTCGGGAGTTAGAGAAAAAGCATTCTTTACTTCTTCGTAGTATGCTGCTTGAGAGATGTCAAAAGACGCCTTGGCAGGCACAATCGCAACTAGATTTACAGAACAAAGTAACGAAATAAGTACGAGAATTTTAGCAATCTTGCTAGATCTCATTTCTCCCCTTTTAAATTGCATGAATCAGTCATATTTAACTTTTGTTTGGGTTTGGGGTTAAAATTTAACCTTTTTCCCCCTCTTCCTACCTCTATCTACCTCTTCACACAAAACGAAAAACCAAAAACGAAATACAGTAAACTAAAAAACTCACACACACAAACAAGCTTCAGCTTAGCGTTTGCGTTTCTTGAAGATGAACATTAAACTTATTCCAACAACTATCACGGTAATTACGAAAGCTGCTGTCTTTGGCGGAAACCAAAAACCTTCGAGGACGTCATCAGAGAACGCGAACAAGAATTAAGCGTTAAAAGTGAGTTTTCATCGAAGAAAATCCTTTAACGCTGAAGGTGGAGATATGTCGCCTTTTTTCCCGCAACTCCCCCTTTTTACTTGTCAGAGTTGGCAATCGATTTTTGAAAAATGCTTATATTCAAATAATTCATCGATGTTAAGACAATCATGAAGAAATTATACGTGGCTGCGATTTTTTGTTCTCTGCTGGTTGCTTCACTTTTCTTTGTTTCTAGTTTTCTTATTGGCATCCTCAAAAATGAATCTCCGGACGTCTTCGTGGGTGTTGATGTGGCTTATGACGATGTTGAAGAAATCAAAGAACTTGTTGACGAAACAAGTTCTTATACTAACACCTTTGTGATAGGCAGCAACGGAATAACATATGATGTTGCCAAACTGGATGAAGTCTGCAATTATGTTTACGATAAAGGCATGTACTTCATGATTTACATGCACCCAAAACCGGAGCTGTATGATGTACAACGGCAATGGGTCGAGAATGCTAGTGTAAGGTGGGGAAAACAGTTTCTAGGTTTATATGCCTTTGATGAACCTGGAGGCAGACAACTGGATAACGCCACCCTCAAAGTGTTAAACGAAATACCTACTGACTATGTGGATGCTGCAGAAAAATACGTCAACGAACTGGACAAAGTTTTGGGGTATATTCGAGGAGACCCGATTTGTGCTGGAGATATGACTTTGTTTACCAGCGATTATGGGCTTTATTGGTTTGATTATAAAAGTGGTTATGATGTGATGTTTGCGGAGTTTGGTTGGAACTATAGTGAGCAACTGAATGTGGCAATGTGCAGGGGCGCGGCGGCAGCCCAAAGTAAGGAGTGGGGCGTGATGATCACGTGGACCTATAACCATCCGCCTTACTTAGAGTCTGGGTCTGCACTATACAACGATTTGGTTTTGGCTTATGAGAATGGAGCTAAGTACATTCTTGTGTTCGATACCAATGAAGACTACACCCACAGTGTTTTAGATGAGGCACATCTGGAAGCTTTGAAAGATTTCTGGGGTTACGCAAAAAACAATCCAAGAAAGACCGTAGCTTCCTCTGAACGCGTCGCGTACGTTCTGCCTGAAGGTTATGCCTATGGTTTTCGTGGTCCCAATGACAAAATTTGGGGATTTTGGGAAGCAGAGGATGACCCGCTCAGTTACGAGATAAGTGTAGACGTTGGCAAGTTTTTAGAAGATTACGAGACCAAACTGGACATAATTTATAATGATGGAAAAACCCTGGACGGCACATACTCCAAATACATCTTCTGGAATGGAACAATAGCATTCGGCTCATAGACTTTATCTCCCCAAAACTACCGAAAATATTACATTACAATCACCTTTGGCGGAAACCTAACCTCCAAAGATGTTGATAGAGAGCGTGAGCAGGAATTAAGCGTTAAAAGTGAGTTTCAGGCAAGAAAATCCTTTAATAAATGGAAGATTTTATGATGTGTTTATGGGCTTGTAGCTCAGTTTGGCTGGAGCGTTCGGCTGATAACCGAAAGGTCGAGAGTTCAAATCTCTCCAGGCCCACCATTCAGTTCTCTCTTGGGTTTTCCGAAAAAAGCTAGTTTTCAACATTGTACCTTTATTAGGATCATACTATGAATGTTGTCTTGTTGTTTATATTCGGGTCATCTCTTCGATTGGAATAATGCAGTGGGGAGCAA
>Ga0315550_1000691_pt1 | contig 20806 bp, 21 predicted proteins | sample SalMarSW160190MG_2_FD_203100 | JGI IMG/M metagenome (GOLD analysis project Ga0315550, IMG submission 203100) | Salt marsh sediment microbial communities from the Plum Island Ecosystem LTER, Massachusetts, United States - Salt Marsh Sediment SW1601-90 ... | reverse complement strand
CGGCAGGTAGGGAGCAAGAATGGCCGACAACACTTGGAGGGTGGATACCCCCACATGCAGCCCACCCGCAACACGCCACGGCTTGTCACGGGACGGCTGCGACAAGGTGATGTTTAGCCAGCCAGGGATATTGGACCCCATATGTGTGGGGTGGCGTATGGCCTCTCATGAGGCTTGCGCATACTTGGGTTGTGTGGTAGGCGTGCCCTTGGGCACCGGTTGGCATCCGCGGGCGCGTCCTGAGCTTGAGCCTGTACACGCCGACGTCTTTGACCAGGCTTAGGCCAGGGAGGCAGTGGCTTGACCACGTCCCCCCGGTAGTGTTATAATGTGTCCCGCTGTGGAATGTCGTCAGCATGCCAAAGACAAAACGAGGTATGGTTGTTAAATGAGAAAATATGTGAATGCGTTTGTCCGGTTGCTTGCCGTGGTGCTCGTCGCGCTGTCCCTTTTGCTGGTCGGGGTAGGGCAGGTCGGCGCGCAGGAAAAGCCCGTTGTGCGCTTTTACCTGTTCTACGGCGAGACTTGCTCTCACTGCCACGGGGTGATGGAAGACTATTTGCCCCAGGTCTATGAAAAGTACGGCGACCAGGTCGAACATCAATACATCGAGGTCTGGAGCGACACCGATAATTACATCACGCTGCTGGCGCTTGAACAAAAGCTAGGAGTACCCGAGGATAGGCGGGGGGCCGTCCCGGCCTTGGTCATCGGCGACCAGGTGCTGATCGGTGGCAGGGAGATACCGGAAAAGCTCGAATCCCTCATCGACGCGTACCTGGCCCAGGGCGGGGTGGATTACCCCTCGCTGGAGGATCTCCCGGAGGTGATACTGCCCACCCAGGCCCCGGCCGTTCAAATCTTGGTCGTTTTCGATCCCACCCAGGCGAACTTTGAGACGCTCAGAGATTTGATCATCTCATTGGGGGAAGCCTACGAGGGCAGCCTCCAGGTTTATTCCCTGGACGTGAGCCAGGGCGAGGGTGCCGATACGCTCACTCAGTTGAACACGGCGCTGGGGGTCGCAAGTCCTCCCGCTGGCACGCCGCAGGTGTTGATCGACCGGCAGATGCTGGTCGGCATGGACGAGATCGAGCGCGAACTGCCGGGCTTGATCGACACGTACCTGGCACAGGGGGGCGTCGCCCTGCCATCGCTGGAGGATCTGGAGAGTGGTGCGACGCCGGTGCCTACACCTACGTCGGAGCCCGAGCCGATCCACATCGCCTACTTCACGGACGCCGGCTGCCAGGGATGCGCGCGCACCGATAACGACCTGCACGTCGTCGAGGAGCGGTATCCGCAGGTGATCGTTCAGCTTTTCCAGATGGAGGAAGAAGAGAACAGCCTGCTCAACGAATGCCTGTGCGCCAAGTACGGGGTGCCGGAGGAAAAGCGCTTGTCCACGCCGATGCTGTTTGTGGGCGATGATGTGCTTATCGGCGCTGAGGCTGATCTCAGTAACCTGTTGGCCGTCGTGGAGAAATACGTCCCCACAGGCGCTGATCCCACGTGGAACGACTGCGACCTGGAGCAGGCAGAAGAGGCCCGTATCGCGCGATTCGAGGACTGGGGCGTGTTTGTGATCCTGGGAGCGGGCCTGGTCGACGGACTTAATCCGTGTGCATTTGCCACTCTGGTCTTTTTTATCTCCTATTTGGCCTTTACCGGGCGGCGTGGCCGCGACGTCTTGTTCGTGGGCGTGGCTTTTGCCGCGGGTGTTTTTCTGACCTACTTTTTGATCGGTCTGGGCGTTTTCGAGGCAGTCCAATCCCTCAAGTTTTTCCCATTGTTGGGGCGCTGGGTTTACCTGATCACTGCGTTACTTTGCACGATCCTGGCCATCTTTACCTTCCGCGACTTTTTCCGCGCGCGCCAGGGTCGGACGAGTGAGATGACGCTCAAGCTGCCCGATGGCCTGCGCAGGCGCATCAGCCAGGTGATCCGCGAGAACGCGCGGGTGGAGGCGTTCGTGGCGGTGGCTCTGATCACCGGCTGTATTGTTTCGCTCCTCGAGCTGGCTTGTACGGGACAGGTTTACCTTCCTACCATTGCTTACGTGACGACCGTGCCTGAGCTGGCCAGCCGCGCTTTTTTCTACCTGCTGCTGTATTGCCTGATGTTCATCGTGCCCCTCGTGGTCGTGTTCCTGTTGAGCTACTTTGGCACGACGTCGGAGCAGTTGGGCCTCTTTCTCTCCCGTCACATCGTGACCATCAAGGCGCTCACCGCGGTGGTGTTCGTAGGCCTGTCGCTGTGGATGACGTGGACGTTGGCGCCGCTGTTCGGGATCACCATCCCGTGGAACTGGTTTTTGATGGGCGGCGTCGTGCTCGTCATCGGCGGGGGAGCGGTACTCTCGCAGCGCGCCGAGGCCTCGACCGCGCGGAGTAAAAAGAGCCGGGCGAAGAAGAGGAAACGATCGAAAAGACGGTGATACCTTCGGGAGGCTCAATGATGCTTGCAGGAAAGCACGCCATCATCCTCGTCTATTCCACCAGCTATGCCATCCGCGCCGAAAAGATTCTGCATCAGGCGGGGATCGCGTCCAAGTTGGTTCCCGTCCCGCGCCACCTCAGCTCCAACTGCGGCGTGTGCCTGCGCATCGAGCGCGCCGACAAAGAGGCGGTGCAGAAGGCGTTGGAAGCGGCCAAGCTCCAGGTCGAGGGCATCCACGATCTCAAGTGATGACGAAAGGCATCCGCATTGTCGTCCTCGCCTGCGCGCTTGGCCTGATCGCGCTGACGGGCTTTGTTGCCCTGGGGGTGCCTGTTCCTGGCGATGCCGAACTTGTGCAACTGGCCTTGGCTGCGCGCGATGACTCCTTGACGGTCGCCATCTGGGTGCTGGCCTTTATCAGCTCGTCGATCCCGGCGCTGCTCATCACGCTGGCCGTCAGCGGGGTTGAGCTGTGGCGCGCGCACCGGATCGAGTTGAACGCGGCATGGGCGACCGTGGCCTATCTCGGTTACGTAGCAAGCAACATTGGGCTGCGGGTCGCCGTCGGCCGCTTTCGTCCCGGCGTGGAGTACATCCCGCACCTGCTGCCCGAGGTGCAGGCCGGCTTTCAGCGGTTCTCGTATCCCAGCGGCCACGCGGGCGCGGCCTTGTTCGCCTATGCCGCGCTCGTTGTGCTGGCGTGGCCTTGGCGGGTGTGTCGGTGGGTGGCGCTCGCCGTGGCGCTGCTGGTCGTCGTCGGCACGGGATTTGGCCGGGTTTACCTGGGCGTGCACTGGCCCACCGACGTGCTGGGCGGATATCTGCTGGCGGGGTTCTGGTTGGGGATCGGGATTGCCTTGAGAAGAAACGCATCGTCACCGGCACGGTAGGGAGCGCCGAGGACAACATCTCCTCCGTATGGTTTCTTGGTCCGTTTTGTGGTATTCTAGGATCGTAGCCGGTCAGTTCAGGTAGACGTTGATGGAGGGGCTGGAAATGAACACTCGACGGTTCGTGAGGGTTAGTCTGGTCGTTGTTCCCGTGTTGCTTCTGCTGGGATGTCTGACTTCACCTCAAGGCACCGAAGATGTGTCCACGGCAGAACCTGCCTCGTTTCCCTCGGTGGAACCAGCGGCAACTCGTCAGCCTACCCCGGTACCCAGTCCAACGACTACGCCCCGGCCCACAGCCAACCCGCGCCCGCCCCGGACGCCGAGCCCGACCCCGACCCAGACGCCGACAGCTACCCCGCTGCCGTTCCCCACGCTCGAACCTGAGGAGATGCAAGCGTTTATCGCCGAGATGCTGGCGGCCAACGGCGGGTGCGAACTGCCCTGCTGGTGGGGCATCACGCCCGGCGTGACACCTTGGGAGGATGTCCAGCAGCAGTTCCTTTCTTATGGTGAAAGCATCTCTTCCTGGTCCTGGGATGCCGACGAGTGGGGAACGGGACACAGGACGGGACTGCTTGGTCGCCGCGAGTCGTACCCGTTTGACTATGTGGTCGAACACGTATTTTACGAGCAGGAGGGGGCTGTCTCCCTCATCGGCGCTCTGGGCCACGTTCCGGGATGGCCCGCTGATGAGTGGTCACTATCGCCACGCTTTGTGCAGGACTGGGAGCGCTATACGCTCGACCAGGTGTTGGCAAGTTCGGCAAACCGTCCCAGGTGCTGCTGCACTATTGGTCTGAAAGTGTAGCGCCTTTTAGCGTGGGGGTGCTGTACGAGGATCTCGGTATTCTGGTCGAGTACATGGGTTTGACTCAGGGGGAGAAGAAGGAGGACGAATATCACTTTGTCAAATTGTGATATCCTACAAGACCTCATCCGCGATCTGCTAGAGTCATCCGTCATCGATGCTGGACTCCTGAGGCTCGAGTTCCAGCCGGTGAGGTTGCCACGCCTGACGCAGAGCGTGATCGATGACATGGCGCATCGTAGTGAGTTCCATCGCTTCCTGGTCGACTTTCCGGAGGATTTCCCCCTCCTGGACGCCGACCCCCATCGCGTCGAGCAGGTGTTACGCAACCTGCTGGACAACGCGGTCAAGTACTCGCCACAAGGGGGATTGATCGTCGTGCGGGGCGAGGTGCGCGAGGACGAGGTGGTCATCAGCGTGGCCGACCAGGGAGTCGGCATCGCTCCGGAGCATTTGAACCGGCTGTTCGAAAAGTTCTTCCGCGTCGAGTGGGGCCTGGGCCGTCACGTCGTCGGCTCAGGGCTGGGACTGCCCATCGCCCGCACCATCGTGGAGAGCCACGGGGGGCGTATCTGGACCGAGAGCAAGCTAGAGCAGGGTAGCGTGTTCTATTTCACACTGCCTTTGGAGGGCCCAAGCCAGGAGATGGTAAAGCAGGGGATAGAGCGACAGTGAACGAAAAGATCCTGATCGTGGACGATGAACCGCGGGTCGTGCGGCTGGTCAGTGCGGTGCTGCAGGCCTTGAACTACCAAGTAATTGCCGCCACCAACGGCGATCCGGCCCTTGAGATGGTCGCGCTGGAGCAGCCCGACCTGGTGCTGCTCGACATACGGCTTCCCGGAGACCTGGATGGTTACGGGGTGTGCCGGCGCATCCGGGAATTCTCCGACGTGGCGGTGATCATGCTTACCGTCAAGGTGCGCGGCGAGAAGGTCCCACTCACCCGGACCGAGTACAGTCTGCTGCGCCAACTGGCCCTCAACGCCAACCGGGTTCTGTTGCATCAGGAGTTGTTGACCGAGGTATGGGGGGCGGAATATCGGGATTACGTAGACTACCTGCGCGCCTACAGTCATTACCTGCGGCGCAAGTTGGAAGCGGACCCCTCGAACCCGCGCTATATCCTCACCTCGCCCGGGGTTGGCTACATGCTGGCCTGCCCTGAAGGCGAACATCAATAAAAATCTGGAGCAAGCATTATGGAGCAGCGGACAATTTACATCACACAATATGATATGGAACGCCTGAGAAGTTTGATCGGTGAGGCCAAGCGCCTGGATCAGCGTGGAAATGAGTATCTGGAGAGCCTGGAGGCCGAGTTGACTCGGAGCCAGGTGGTGGCTCCCACGGAGGTGCCACCTGACGCCGTCACGATGAATTCGAAGGTGTGCCTGGTAGACCTCGATACCCAGGAGGAAATGGTTTACACGTTGGTATTCCCACACGATGCCGATATCGCTCAGTCCAAGATCTCGATCCTGGCCCCCATCGGCACGGCGATGTTGGGATACCGTGTCGGCGACGTGTTTACGTGGAAGGTTCCCGACGGCGTCAGGAGGTTGAAGGTCAAGCAAATCCTCTATCAGCCGGAGGCGTCGGGAGATTACCACCTGTAACGCGCCCGTCATCTGTTTCCGGAACAGGCGGGTTTCGCTATAGACGAAACTCGCCTGTTTTTCATGGGTTTTTAATGTCCCCTACCGGGCTTTTTATGAGAATCCAATGGCTTCTATGCTACACTGAACACGCCAGTCGTTCCATATTCCCCGAGGGGATATTTCGTCACGGGAGAGCGGCAAAATGGTCGATTCTGAACCGATCGAACTCGCAGAGATCATAGAAAAGAACGGGGCGGCCACTTCTATCATATCGGCTCTGGAAGAGATCCAGAGCCGATATCATTACCTGCCCAAGGAGGCGATGATCCTGGTCAGCGAGCGGCTGGGAGTGCCCCTGAGCCAGGTCTATAGCGTCGCCACGTTCTACAATGCCTTCAGCCTGAAGCGACGCGGACGGCATCAGATGTGCGTCTGTTTGGGCACGGCCTGTCACGTACGCGGCGCCAAAAGGGTACTCACCCGGTTGGAGGACAGCCTGGGTATCAAGCCCGGCGAGACGACGCCCGATTGGAACTACTCGCTGGATACCGTCTACTGTCTAGGCGCATGCGCCCTCGGGCCGATCGTCGTCGTCGACGGAGAGTACTCGGGCCAGATGGACGTCAAGAAGACGGAAGCGTTACTGGCACAGGTCACACAGAATGACGCGGCGGAGGGACAGAAAGACGATGCCGAAAGTGCCAGATAAACGGATCGACACGCCATCTGACCTGGAAGCGAGGCGGCAGGCTATCCTTGCCGGCCGCGACCCCGATCGTACCTGTATCACGATCTGCGGGGGTACCGGCTGTCGCGTCCACGGCAGTGAGAAAGTGATCGCTGCCCTGCGCGCCGAGATCACCGGGGCTGGCATCGCGGCAGACGTGCGGATGACCGGCTGCCACGGTTTCTGCGAACAAGGACCGGTGGTGGTGATACATCCGAGAGGCATCTTTTACAGGTCGGTCAAGCCGGAAGATGCGCCCGCCATCGTCCACGAAACGCTGGCGCGAAACGAGATCATCGAGCGCTTGCTCTACGCCGACCCGCTCACGGGTGAAAAGATCGTTTGCGAACACGACGTTCCCTTCTACGCCAGGCAGACCCGTCACCTGCTGAACCTCAACGGCCAGATCGACCCCACCAGCATCGAGGACTATATCGCGATCGGCGGCTATGGGGCACTGGCAAAGGCTCTGAGCGGAATGTCGCCAGAAGAGGTGATCGAGGAAATCAGCAGGGCCGGGTTACGGGGACGGGGCGGGGCCGGGTTTCCCACCGGGCTCAAGTGGAAGCTCTGTCGCCAGACCCCGGGCGAGGTCAAGTACATCGTCTGCAACGCCGACGAGGGCGACCCCGGCGCGTATATGGACCGCAGTATCGTGGAGGGTAATCCCCACCGGGTGCTGGAGGGGATAATTATCGGCGCTTACGCCATCGGCGCGGCGCGCGGTTTCATCTACATCCGGGCCGAATATCCGCTGGCGGTCGAGCATCTGAAAATCGCCCTGGAGCAGATGCACGAACATGGCCTGCTGAGCGAGAACATCCTGGGGTCGGGCTTTGATTTCGATCTCGAGATCCGCATGGGGGCCGGGGCCTTTGTCTGCGGCGAGGAGACGGCGCTGATGGCGTCGATTGAAGGGCAGGTTGGCGAGCCGCGCCCGCGCCCGCCCTTTCCCGCCCAGCGCGGGCTGTGGGGCCGACCCACCAACATCAATAACGTCAAGACCTGGGCTAACGTGCCGTTAATCGTCGAGAGGGGAGCGGACTGGTACGCTGGCATCGGTACGGAGACCTGCAAGGGCACCAAGATTTTCTCCATGGTGGGCAAGGTCAACAACACCGGCTTGGTCGAGGTGCCCATGGGGGTCAGCCTACAGGAGTTGATCTATGAAATTGGCGGCGGCATCGCCAACGGAAAGGCTTTCAAGGCAGCACAGATCGGCGGGCCGTCGGGCGGCTGCATCCCGGCCGAGCATCTGGACGTGCCCATCGACTACGAGTCGCTGACCGGACTGGGGGCCATCATGGGCTCCGGCGGCCTGGTGATCTGTGACGAGGACACCTGCATGGTCGATCTGGCCCGTTACTTTATGAGCTTCGCGCAGGAGGAATCGTGTGGCAAGTGCGTACCCTGCCGCGTAGGGACGAAGGCTATGCTATCGACGCTGGAGCGCATCTGCGCCGGGCAGGGCCGGGTAGGCGACATTGAGTACCTGGAGGAGATGGCGCAGCACGTCAAGGCTTCATCGTTGTGCGGCCTTGGGCAGACGGCGCCCAACCCGGTATTGACCACGATCCGTTATTTTCGCGACGAGTACGAGGCGCACATCCGGGAGCAGCGCTGCCCGGCCGGCGCCTGCACTGCATTGGTGCGGGCCAAGTGCGCCAACGCCTGCCCGACCGAGGTGGACGTGCCCGCTTACGTGGCCCTCGCCGCCCAGGGCCGTTACGCCGAGGCGCTGGAGGTCCACCGACGGCGCAACCCCTTCGCCCTGATCTGCGGCCGCGTCTGCCCGGCCTTCTGCGAGTCCAAGTGCCGCCGCGGCGAGTTGGATCAGTCCGTCGCCATCCGCCAGATCAAGCGCTTCCTGGCCGATCACGAACTCGAGCGACCCTGGACGCCGCCGCGCCTGGAGGAACCCAAGACGGAGCAGGTGGCCATCGTCGGCGCGGGACCCGCCGGCCTGACGGCGGCGCTGCGACTGGCGCAGAAAGGCTACCCCGTCACCGTTTTTGAGGCGCTGCCCGTGGCAGGCGGCATGATGGCCGTCGGCATCCCCGAGTACCGGCTGCCCCGCGACATCCTAGACGCAGAGGTGGAGAATATCAGGCGGGCCGGGGTCGAGATCAGGTTGAGCGCGGCGCTGGGCAGAGATTTCAGTGTCGATGATTTGATGGATCGAGATGGGTACAAGGCCGTTATTTTGGCCATCGGCGCGCACAAGAGCCGCAAACTGGGCGTCGAGGGCGAGGAGATGGAAGGCGTCTATCCCGGCACGCGCTTCCTGTGCGACATCGCGCTGGGCGAGGCTCCCGATCTGACCGGCAAGCGGGTGGCCGTTGTCGGCGGCGGCGACGTGGCGATCGACGCCGCGCGCTCGGCCTGGCGGCTGGGCGCCGGCGCGGTGCACCTCATTTACCGCCGCAGCCAAGCCGACATGCCCGCCCACCGCGCCGAGGTAGAAGCGGCCCACAAAGAGGGCATCCAGTTCCACTTTTTGACCAACCCCGTTCGCGTGATGGGCGACGGCAGGGTGACCGGCGTCGAGCTGCTGCGCCAGGAGATGGGCGCGTTCGATGCCAGTGGCCGCCGCCGCCCCGTGCCCATTGCCAGCTCGGAGTTCACGCTGGACGTGGACGTGCTCATCCCAGCCATCGGCCAGGAGCCGGACCTGGCCTGGATGGATGGCGACGACTCCATCGAGACTGGGCGCGGCGGAGTCTGCGTTGTGAATGACGGCCTGGCTACCACCCGCGCCGGCGTTTTCGCCGCCGGCGACGCGGTTCTTGGCCCGGCCACGGTGGTCGAGGCCGTGGCCCAGGGCAACCGTGTGGCCGACACAGTGGATCACTACTTGCGCACCGGCAGCACGGAGCTGGTGACGGCCAGGCCCGGCTATGAGATCATCGAGCAGCCGTTCGATCCGGAGCAGTACGCCGGGGCCGCGCGCCTGCAGACGCGCGAGCTTTCCATCGAGGAGCGGCGCGGCAACTTTGATGAAGTGGAGCTCCTGTTTGACGAAGAGACCGTTCAGGAGGAGTGCAAACGCTGCCTGCGCTGCGATCTGGAATGGTTGGAAACGATGGGGCTGGAATACACCCCGGCTCCGGAGCAGGCGTCGGTCACCGAGAGGAGGAGCGCATGATCACGCTGGTGATAGATGGGCAGGAAATAGAAACCGCGCCAGGTCGCACGGTCCTGGAAGTGGCGCGGGAACACGGCATCCATATCCCCACCCTCTGCTACCACGAGGCCATGGAGCCGTTCGCGGCCTGCCGCCTGTGCGTGGTCGAAGTGGAGACAGGCCGCGTCCGGCGGCTGGTGGCCTCCTGTGCCTATCCCTGCAGCGACAGCCTGGTCGTGCACACCCACTCGGACAGGGCGTGGTCATGGTCGAAGGGGATGCCGGCTGCGGCGCGGGAGCGTACTGTTACGGTGGTGCCATCGTGGTCAGGGGAAACGCCGGTGACTTTACCGCCGTGATGAACAAAGGCGCCACCATCATCGTCGCGGGGAACGTGGGCGACGAAGTCGCGACCTACATGCTGGCCGGCGACCTGGTTGTCGTGGGCGACGCCGGCAGGAACCTGGGCAACTACCTGATCCGCGGCAACATCTACGTCGGCGGGAAGTGGGAAAGCCTGGGGCATAATACACTGCTGGAGGAGATGGCCCAGGACGACCTGGCCAAGCTGCGCGCATACTTTGATACATACGGCATCGCGGCCGACCCAGCGACCTTTAAAAAGATCGTCCGTTTGTCGGAGAAGCCGTTCTACAAGTCGAAGAAGTGAATGCAACTGCCGCGAGGCTGATAGAAGGAGAACGATTATGCCACCAGTGAACGGGACTTTTTGCGTGAGCGTGATGAAGGACCGGTGCATCAACGCCAGGATGCCCGGCAAATGTGCCACCTGCGTCGAGGTCTGCCCCTACGAGGTCTATGCCATCGACGAAGCGGGAGAGGTACGCGTTCGGAACTATAACGCCTGCGTCGGCTGTCGCATCTGCTCCGAATTCTGCCCGGAGGACGCCATCCGCATCAACCCCGCCGAATCCGAGTTCCTGGTGCGCTCGCCGTGGACCTTCCCCCAGGTCGAGGAGATCCACCACAAGGCGCAGACCGGCCAGTACATGCTGCGCGGCTTTGGCACCATGGGGTACACCCCCAGCTTTGATAACATCACCGTCGTGCCCTCCCAGATTGCCTCGTCGCCCCCACGGGACAAGTACCGGGAGGAGTGCGACCTGGAGGTGGTCATCGGCGAGGATACGTGCGAGCATCCGATACGGATGCAGTATCCTTTCCTCTTTCCCGCCATGTCCTTCGGCGCGCTGTCCCGTGAGGCCAGGATGGCGCTGGCTGTCGGCGCTGCTCAGACGGGAATAATCAGCAACACCGGCGAGGGCGGGCTGCTGCGGGACGAGGCCTGGCTGATCAAGGGGTACGAAAACGAAGAGCGGACGCTGAGGCGGTGGGAACCGGGCGGCTACCTGGTCGTCCAGTGGTCCACCGGTCGCTGGGGGGTCTCTGCCGGCTATGTCCGTGCTGGGGATGGCGTCGAGATCAAGATCGGCCAGGGAGCCAAGCCGGGTATGGGCGGCCACCTGCTGGGGGCCAAGGTCACCGCGGAGATAGCCGCCATACGTGGCATCCCCGTCGGCAGCGATGCGCTCTCCCCCTGCCGCTACTATGACGTGCAGGACCTGGAGGACATGAAGCGTATGGTCGCCTTCCTGCGCGACGTGACCAACTACCGGGTGCCCATCTTTTTCAAGCTCGGCCCCAGCCGGCCCTACGAGGACGTCAAAGCCTGCGTCGAGGCCGGGGCGGATGCCATCTCCGTCGACGGGCTGGTAGGCGGCACGGGCGCTTCGCCGGCCATCGTCACCCAGGGCGTGGGCATCCCCACCGTGGCATTGATCCCGCCGGCTGTGCAGGCGCTGAAGGACCTAGGGGTACATCGCAAGGTCAAGCTCTTCATCCTGGGCGGTATCCGCAGCGGGTTGGATGCCTACAAGGCGATGGCGATGGGGGCGGACGGCGTTGGTTTTGGCGCGGCGGCCGAGATCGCCATGGGCTGCCGAGCCTGCATGGCCTGCCATACCGGACGCTGTCCCTACGGCATCACCTCTCAGGACCCCGAACTCCGCGCCCGGCTCGATTTCGAGGAGGCCGGTCAGCGGTTGGCCAACTTTATCCGGGCCACGACCGAGGAACTCAAGATCCTGACCATGCTCTCCGGTCACGACAATGTGAGGGATCTGAGTGAAGAGGATTTGCGGGCCACGGAGTTCAATACGGCGGCCATCACCGGGCTCAAGTTGATCGGCTACGAAAAAAGGGTGCCACTGTGGGAGAACGGGCAAGGCAATTGGTGAGAAAGCAGGAGGTAGTGAAAATGTCTGCAATCACATTTGATCAAGCCATTGTGACGAGAATCATGAAGGACGCCATCACGTTCTGCGCCAGGAAAACAGGGCTGAACGACAGGGAGCAGATTTTGGAGGCCATACATCGTGGCGATTGCTCGGTCTGCGAATACTTGCGCTACGGTCTGGCCAAGGAGATAGCCGCATACCTGGGATTGGTGGATAGCACCGTCAAGGCCGTTTACATCTTTGAGCCTGAATACGCAACCAACGCGGATGGGGCCATCCCCGATCGGCCCAATCTAGCGCCGGCCATCAACCTGATCGCCTGGGTCAGTCGCAAGAGCGCGGCCCTGTCGTCGATCGTGGCCTCAGTGGGTTCGGCCCTGGCTGCCGAGCGCAGGCAACTTGCCTGTCCCAAAGCCAACGGGATGTGCTACAGGCTTGACGTCAAAGTAGCTGACGATGACGAGGTGCAAGGGCGAGTCGGTTACGGCGCTCTGATTCATTCGCTCTACGTGCGTCCCATGGAGATCTGGCAAAGGTAGCGCGTGTTTGGGCATCCAGAGCCTATCGTTTCTCCGTTATCATCAGGTTAAACCAATGTCTGCGCTACCCCAATAGCCAAAGGTATGAATCAACCTCGGCTTGTTTCGAACCGTGGCAAGGCTGGGTTCTCGCGCCAAAACAAGCCAGGAGACAAGCAACGTCGCACGGCTACACTGTCGCCTCGATTTGCTGATTTATCAGCACAATGATATTTTCTAACGTTTCGATGGTTGCCACAGCCGAAAGGGGGAGTTGTACCTGGTAGGTCTTTGTCAGGTACATACCTAAACTGAACAATCCCAGCGAATCCATCCCCAGGTCATAGTAAACGTTCATTTCAGGGCGGATATCACCTTTTTCCAGCCCGGTGTAATCGGCGATTTTCTCGGCAAAATCAGGCCATTCGATTTTCTCAGTCATTTTTTGCTCCTGCAATCGAGTCCAATTCTTTTAGCGCCATGGCCTTCATGGCATCCATATCAACCTTACCTACGCCGGGCTTTTTGGGGATTTGCGGTATAAACGTGATCTGATCGGGGACCATGTAGTTGGCGAGTTCTGCCCGGCAGTGTTTCATCACATCTTTGAGCTGCACCGCATCCTCCGATTGGCGCACGACGAACGCCCACGCCATCTCGCCATACAACGGGTGAGGCACACCCACCACAGCCGAATCTTTGACCCCCGCTAATTTATTGAGGTGGTTCTGTACCACTACCGGCGAAACCGATTTACCGCCGCGCTTGATCAGGTATTTCTGCCGCCCGAGCAAGGTGACGCTGCCATTGTCTTCGTTGCGCACCACGTCGCCGGTGCAGAACCAACCATCGACAAAACTGCGCTGGGTCTCTTCGGGGTTACCGAGATAACCTTGCAGCACGTTGGGGCCTTTGACGTGGAGGATTCCCTCTTCTCCCGCCGGGATGCTGTTCCCTGCTTCGTCGCGCACCTCGATCTGGTTGCCCACCCCTTCCACAAGCGTCACCTTGTATGTGGAGGGGACTATACCATCGTCGGGAACTGTCCCCTTCGCGACCATGATCACATCCGAGGTTTCGATCAGCCCATAACCGTTGGCAAAGCGGTTCAGGTTCGGAAATTTTTCCTTGAGCCGTTGCACCAGGGCTGGGGAAAGGAAATCCATTCCCGTCATCACTCGCTTGATGGATGATCGGTCGAACGAATCGAGCATGGGCAGCGACAAAATGGCCTCACAAAAAGCCGGTGGAACCGAGATGCTATCGGCCTCCCACTGCGTGACCAACTCCATAAATTTCACCGGCGACACGTCCGCAGTAAAGATCATAAACAAACCACTAAACATAACGCCGGAAACCACAATCATCCCCGCAGTAGAGAGGGGAAACGCCATGGCGGTAGAGTAGCCCGGCGGGCAATCGTCCGTAAAAGGTGTGACCAACTCGGACGCGGCATAGACCTCGGCGGCCAGATTGGCCTGGGTCATCAACACGGATTTAGGTATCCCCGTGGTGCCTGAACTGGCAGCGAGCAACAGGGGCAGGTGCGGGGGCGTTTGCTTCAGGATGACGCTGCCCGGATCGAAATCAGCGGGGGGAGGCGCCATCAGGCTGGTGCCGCCCTCGGGATGAGCGCCCACGGTAACGATCTGGTATTCGGCCCCCGCCTGGGCGGAGGCTTCTTTGAGGGTGGGATACTGCCGGCCGGTGGTGATAACCAGTTGGGCGTCGGCGCGCTGGAGCAGGCCCACCTTGCCACGGTCGGGGATCATCGGGTAGAGCGGCAGCGCACAGCCCCCCAACCGGGAAATGGCAAAGTACAGGTAAATGACCTCCGGGCAGTTGGGCAACGTATAGCCGACAGCGACACCGGGCCGCACATCTAGCTGGGACATCTGAATCGTGAAAGCGTCCACCCTGGCGCACAAATCCCCCAGGGTGATCGTATGACCTTGAAAGCCGAGCACAGGTTTTTCGGGCGGAGTGCGTTGGACGAAATCGTCATAAAGTTCGTTGATCGTTTTCAAATTGGGGGTGACCATCATCAGCGGGTACCTCTCAGTCTCTGTGTAGATACTTGAATTGCACTTTGCCAATGTCTTTCGGTATCGCATCGACGACGACAATTTGATCGGGAATTTTGTAGGCTGCCAGCTGGCCACGACAGAATTGGATCAGGTCGCGGCGGGTGAAGGTGCAGCCCTGGCGAGGCTGGATGTGCGCTATCACCATCTCGCCGATCAACTCGTGGCTTTGGCCGGTAACGGCCACGGCCTCAATGTTGGGGTGAGTTAGCAAAAAGGATTCGATCTCCTCGGGGTAAATCAGGTTCGAGCCGCGCTTGATGGCGCGCTTGACCCGCCCGACAAAGCGGACGCGTCCATCGGGGCAGCGCTGACCCAGGTCGCCGGTGTTGAACCACTTTAGGCCATCCCAGTAATGCAGACGCAGGGCGTTCTCGGCCTCGTTTTTGAGATATTCTATCAACAAGGCGTCAGTGTGGATGAAAATCGTCCCCACATCGCCAACTGCCACCTCCTGATGCGCTTCGTCCAGGATTTTCACCGCCGTGAAGGGCAGCGGGCGGAAGTTGTTTACGTCTACATCAGTGTCGTAAAGCGAATCCCAGATCACCATCGTGGCCGTTTCGGACGAGCCGATGATATTGACCACTCGGATGCCCAGCTTTTCGAAAAAGACGCGCGCCACATCCATCGGCAGCACTTCCCCGGCAAAGTAGGCCAGCCGCACGCTCGAAAGATCGTATTGCTCGAAATCGGGCACCGAGAGGATGATCTTGGCCAGTGTGGCGGTGAGTTGCAACACTGTGATCTTGTGATGCTCGATCAGCTTCAAGAATTTGACCGGATCGAAGGTGGGCTGGTAAAAAACCGTGCCCCCGTTCAAGATCATCTGCAGGCCCATGCCAAAACCGCCCTGGTGGTAAAGGGGCATCCCCAGAAGCATCACGTCGTCTGGACAAAAGTCCAGGGCGTCGGCCATGTCTTGCTGGGATTGGCGAAACCCATGGTGCGGGACGACGATGATCTTGGGGTTGCCCGTACTGCCCGACGTGCAGGCCAACATCAGCACGCTCGCTTCGTCCAGCGGGCAGATGGGCACTTTGCTTGAGGGAGCCGAGGCCAGTTGCAGGAATTGGTCGAAGGAAAGAACGTCGTCGCTGGCGGGCGCACCCGCCACGATGATGTGCTTCAGGGCGGGGGCTTCCTGGCGGGCGACCAGCAGGTTTTCGAGGATACCGTTCTGGCGGTAGCGGGTAGCGGCAAAACACACCCTTACCTCGGTCAGTCCCAAGAGGCGCGCCATCTCCCATTCGCCGATCTGCGGGTCGAAGGGCACCGGTTGCGCCCCGATCCGCACGGCGGCCCAGTAGATTTTGTACCACAGTCCCGAATTGGGCAGGATCAGACCTACCTTTTGGCCCGCCTCAATTCCCAAGGCCAGCAGAGCCTGGGCGATGGCCTCTGTCTCGGCGGCAAACTCGCCATAGCGAATCGTCTCATCTTCTACCACCAGGAGCGTCTTTTCTGGAGTTGCCGAGGCGTGATTTTGGAATACCGTGTAGAGGTTGGTGTTGGATAAAGTGGTCATATTGGTTTATCGGTGAGCTTGGGAAGCGATCCAATCCGCGGCCAGATGCTTGACCCAGTGAAGCTGTTCGCCGACCGGCATGGTATGGGTGATGGCCTGCTGGTTGGAAAAGACCGGGGTGTTCTCGATAATCAATTTTTCCTTCTGGCCCAGCGCCCGGTCGTAGAAGGCCATCGCCGAATCGAGGGTCATCCAGTTGTCGTGCCGGCCGTGAATGAACAGGTACGGGCACTCCAGGGCGCCTTCGGCCAGCCCGCGCATCTCCTGAAGGAATTGGTCATCGGGCACGCCGCCGGTCTGAAAGTCGAACCACTCGCCCTGGCGCATCCACTGCGGGGTGGTGTTCGCGACCGTATGGGTGATGTAGAGCATAAAGAGCGTCACGCAAAATGTATACCGGTGGTCGACACAGGCGGCGCGATGGGCGTACCCGCCGCCCATGCACAGCCCGTAACTACCGAAGGTGACCTGCTGCAGTTCAGGACGGGTCGACAGCGTGTCCAAAATTTTCGGAAAAGCTGCTTCCAGGGCATTAAAACGACACTTCACATCGTTGACAAACAGAGCCTCTCCGCTGCCAGGCATATCGGGCACGAAAGCCGCCACCCCGCGCTCCACCAGCGGGCGCGCCAGCATGTGCATCTCTTCTTTACAACTGCCCAAGCCTGCAAAGATCACCGCACAGACGCGCGACGGGGGCGGTTGGCCTGGAGTGGGCAGGTACAGGTAGCCCGGCAGAACGCCATTATTGAGAGGAATTTCGATAGGCGTCACCGACGCAGGATTGCAAGCCTCACTTCTGCGGTGAAAATCCGCATAGCGCAGGTAGATGCGTTTCTTCTCACCCTCTCCAGTTGGGTTAACCAGAAAAGCGGCGTAATAACACTGTGCCGCCAGGGCAAAAAGCTGACCAGCCGAGAACGAATTGCCATCCTGCTCGGCCTGCTCGGCCAAACCGGCGTAATGAGCAGCCTTTTGCTCCCACCCTGCCAGCCACGAGCGCTCCAACGACTTGGCGTTTAGGTGGTTCTTATTTTCTACCGCACTCATCACGGTTTCTACATCAATGGGGTGGACGCCATAAATCAACAAGCGGGAAAGAACGGGGTTCAACAGACTACGGATTGTCCAAGTTGACATACATCACCTCGCACTGACCGCACTCTTTGGGCAAACGGGCACACCATCCAGAAAACGCCAGGCGCTATCGGGGCGGACCTCGAAAAGGTTGACGTACACGCGGGCGGGATCGATGGGGGTATACTGCCGCAGAATGTCGAGCATTCCCTGGCACAGACGCGCCATCACGCCATCCGCCTCTAGACCTGAAAGACAGCGAAAGTCGATAAAGGCAGCCGGCTCAAAACTATCCGCCATCGCAAAATCGGCCGCTGTGAACGAGACCATCACGTCTTGAATCGGTTTCTCCATCGCCTCCGAAACCAACCGGGCGATTGAGATAAGCAGGTCTTGCCTTTCCTGCGTGGACAGGGCGACGTTCGAGCTGATTTGAACAATCGGCATCGCGCTTACTTCTCCTTAATTCCAACTATCTCGCTGCAGGCAAAGAGCCTATCGGAGTAGCTCTTCCGGCTTTGCCTTGAAAGAAGACCGCGCGGGGGGCGAATTCTTTGTGTTCAGCACAGAAAACCTGCTCAAGTTTATTCATTTTCGCCAACATGTCAAGTTTGCACGTCGGACGTGTACTTGCCAAAATTGCAAAGTCAGCGACAATACGTGCGTGTCCCAGAACACACTGTCCGCGAACTCCTGGATTGTCCGTCCACGGCCAAATCCGCAGGTCCGGTTGCGTCTGTTCTGCTTTCCTTATGCAGGAGGAGCCGCATCGGTCTTTGGCACGTGGCCGGACGACGTGCCCAGAGATGTGGAGGTCTGCCCAATCCAACTGCCTGGCCGACAAGGCCGGCTAGAAGAACCACCGTTCACCCGGATGGAACCTCTTGTGAAGGCTCTGGCGCTGGCTATCCGGCCGTACTTGGACAAACCCTTCGCCTTCTTCGGGCACAGTCTGGGCGCAAAGATCAGCTTTGAGCTTGCTCGCTATCTGCGCGCACAGGGCGCTTCCCCGCCGGCGTACTTGTTCTTCTCGGGAAGTAATGCCCCGCAAATTACTAGCCCGGATCCTCCGATTCATAACTTGCCTGATGCAGAGTTGGTGGAGACACTTCGTCGCTTCAACGGCACACCCGAGGCACTGCTGCAAAACGAAGAGTTGTTGCAGCTTTTCCTTCCGCTTCTGCGAGCGGATATCGCTTTGCACGAGACGTACCGGTACGTCCCCGGCGAGCCTTTCGACTGTCCCATCTCTGTGTTCGGCGGCCGGGAGGATGACGAGGTAAGCCGCGACAACCTTGCGGCGTGGCACACTCACACACGGGGTACGTTTACGCTGCGCATGTTGCCCGGTGGTCACTTCTTCCTGCGCAGCGCTCGGGCACTTCTCCTAGAGGCTGTATCTCATGACCTGGGGCAGGTCTTGAATCAGATGCCGGGAGACTAGTGTGGTGACAGACCGTGGCCGCCCGTGGCATCTTCCTCCGCCAGATCTGGCTTTGTTGAACGACGACGTCCACGTCTGGTGCGCATCACTCGAACAGCCGGCCGAGCGTGTGCATCGACTGGCGCAGACGCTTTCCTGCGACGAGACATTGAGGGCCGAGCGTTTCCACTTCGAGCGAGACCGGCGGCGGTTCATCATCGGGCGTGGCGTGCTCAGGGCAATTCTCGGCCAGTATCTGAGCATTGAACCGAGCCAAGTGCGGTTTAGCTATGGGAAGCACGGGAAGCCGAGTCTTTCGGCTGGATTTGGCGGTGACGCGCTCCGATTTAACCTGTCTCATTCGCACGAACTGGCCCTGTACGCATTCACGCGCGGCCGCGAGATTGGGATCGATCTTGAGCACGTCCGTCCTTTGTCAGACGCCGAGGAGATCGCCGCCAGGTTCTTTTCAATGCGTGAGAACGCAGAATTAGAAACGGTTCCCGATTGCAGAAAACTGGAAGCCTTCTTTACCCATTGGACCTGCAAGGAAGCCTATATAAAGGCCACGGGAGACGGATTGGCGCGGCCCCTCGATCAGTTCGAAGTCTCGCTGGCTCCGGCAGGGTTGGCTCGGTTACTGAGTGTTGAAGGGGCACCTGAAGAGACGGCCCGCTGGTCCTTGAAGACGTTGGCACCTAGCACCGGCTATGTGGCTGCTGTCGCTGTCGAGGGGCACAATTACCAGCTCTGGTGTTGGCAGTGGACGTGATTGCAGGATGGGCGATTTCCTCAGCGGCAGGTCTCCCTCGGCGATGTGAATATCGGTCCGGCACACCCCACAGACGAGGACCCTCAGCCGCCCCTCGTCATCCTTGGGGTGGGGCGTGGGCACCTCCGCTAGCTTCAACGGCCGCTCCTCTACGCTCGCCTGCTTCTCGAGTATCCACGCCTTCATTGTCCTTCGCTTCTATATCATCCGTGCGCCTGCGTAGCGCTCCCGGAGCGCTTCGCTCAGGCCGCGCCGGATCGCCTTCATCGCCGAGGGCAAATAGTCCAGGATGTCCTGGGCGGTGATGCCGTCCTCTCCCCTGTCCTCGGCTGCCAGGTCGCCGGCCAGCCCGTGCACGAATACGCCCTGCCTGATGGCGGCTTGCAGGGACAGCCCCAGGCCGAACATGGCGGCGATAGTCCCCGTCAGCACGTCACCCGACCCCGCCGTGGCCATGCCGGGATTCCCGCTCGTGTTGACGAACACGCGCCCGTCGGGATGCCCGATCAGCGAGTGGGCGCCCTTGAGGACGATCGTGGCGTCCAGCTCGGCGGCCGTGCGCTGCAGGACGTCGATCTCGTCGTCTATCTCGTGCACGCTCGTTCCGGTGATTCGGGACATCTCGCCCAGGTGCGGGGTGAGGATGGTCTCCGCCTGCCGCCCCTTGACGACCTCCAAATCCTGGCACACTGCCGTGATGCCGTCGCCGTCGATGAGGAGCGGTTTGTCGATCTCTGCGGTCAACTCGCGGGCCAGGCGTTGGGTTTCCGGGTCCAGGGACAGACCGGGGCCGACGACGACCATGTCCATCCTCTCGGAAAGCTCCAGCAAGGCGGACTTGTTTTGGAGAGCGATGCTACCCGTATCCGTCTCGGTCTGGGGGTGGAAGACGATCTCGCTGCCCTTGCTGCCGATGAAGGGCACGATGGAGCGGGGCGCGGCCAGGCGGGAATAGCCGCCGCCCGCCTTTAGAAAGGACAAGGCGGAGAAATAGGGCGCTCCAAAGTAACCGGCCGCGCCGGCGACGAACAGCACCTGGCCAAAATCGCCCTTGTGGCCGTCCTTATCCCTGGGGGGAATCTCGGTCAGCGGGCTGATCTCGATCTTGAGTGAGTCCGCGTCGTATATGCTCGGCGGGAACGAGATGTGCGAGACGTACAGCCTTCCGCCCAGGTCGTATCCCGGGAAGAGCACGTTGCCGACCTTGGGCAGGCCGAAGGTGACAGTGACGTCCGCCCGGACCGCCGCGCCCATCGCCTCGCCCGTGTCGCCGTGGACGCCGGAGGGGATGTCGATGCTGAATACCGTCTTTCCGCTCACGTTGATCCGCTCGATGGCGTCGCGATACAGGCCCGCGACCTCGCGGGTGAGGCCCGTGCCCAGGATGGCGTCCACGATGCAGTCGCAGTGGACGACCTCGGTCTTTACCTCCTCGGCGGATTCGATCTGCCGCACCTCGATGGGCAGCCGGGAGACGATGTCGAAATTGGTCTTTGCCGCTCCTTTGAACTTAATCGGGTCGCCTAGGACAAAGACCTTGACCGCCCCGCTGGC
>Ga0315550_1000688_pt1 | contig 20844 bp, 14 predicted proteins | sample SalMarSW160190MG_2_FD_203100 | JGI IMG/M metagenome (GOLD analysis project Ga0315550, IMG submission 203100) | Salt marsh sediment microbial communities from the Plum Island Ecosystem LTER, Massachusetts, United States - Salt Marsh Sediment SW1601-90 ... | reverse complement strand
ACTTGACCTTTTTTCGGATGAGTTGTCTATGATTTTTCGAGAAAGTCGATACAGAGCCTTCACGTATTGGCCACCCCGGAGATGTGGGTAATAGATAGTTGCATAGAGACTTGACAGGAGTTGCCCTATGACAAACGTGACAAAAACTATTCCATTCAACCCTCGCACAAGACGGTGGTTGATTCTGGTGGCCGTGCCACTACTGATCGTCGCCATCACCGCGATCCTACTCATTCGCTCTTCGCCAACCCTTCTTCAGCATCCCGCAGGCGCTTCGGCCTGGATAATGAGCGTGGTGTTCAATACTGATGGCAGTCTGCTTGCAACAGGAGATGAGGACGGCAACATATACCTCTGGCAGGTGAAAAATGGAGACTTGTTGCACACCTGGTCAGCCCATACGGATTGTATTACCGGTCTGGCGTTTAGCCCTGACGGACAGGCACTGGCCAGTGCCAGTTACGACGGTATAGTGTCGCTCTGGGAAGCAAATACCGGACACCATACAAGATCCTTTAACCGTTCGACTCTGATCGAGGGGGTGGTTTTTAGTTCAGATGGACGAACGCTAATCATCGCTGAACGTGCCGATTGGGACTCTGATGGTGCGCTCGTATGGCTACGAGTCTCAGATGGAGGTGTTCGGCAAACACGCACCTCTGTATACACAGGCGCGATTGATAACTTGACCATCAGCCCTGACGGGCAGACGCTTGGGGCAGGCGCATGGCGGAATCTATATTTCTGGGAAGCTGCCAGTGGCGACCCTCTGCGAACAATCAGTCACGGGCATGAGTCAACCATCGTTGCCTGGGGCACGGACAATCAAAAAGTGGCAAGCGCAACCAGTCAGTTCACCGGAGTGATAGATGTATGGGACTTGTCCACCGGCAGTCATGTTCGGACAATACACAGTACAAACAGTGTATTTTTACTCGGGCGGGAATTTCCTCTGCTCATGTCTCAGACTTCTGCCTGCATATCAGTAGACCTTGGCTTACGTGACAGATTCAACTGTATCCTAGATACTAATCTTGACATTCGCAGCTTTGATACAAGTCCAGACGGTCAGCACATAGCCTTGGGCTATGTCGATGGTAACGTGCGGATATGGCCTGTAGACACGATCTACACCACCAGGCCACTCCTTCTCTCTACACAAACGGCCACCTTACCGCCAGACACACTCACACCCCTTACAGCAACGCCTGAGCATTCTTGGCACAGGCAAAGCAACGTGGCTCATGTCAAGAACTGGTGCTCGGAAGGCCGTTTTGCTGCCTGACTGGGCCTACTTCGCACTCTGTCTGGACATGAGCCAGCAACGTATGGTTTCCACCTGACGACAGCACGATAAGCATCTCTCAGCCCACCATCATTGGAAAGATCAGACAGAGCAACCCGCTCCTGTTGAGCACCAGATATCGTACGAATTACAATGACAACACGTTTGGCGATAATCTTCACGCTCTAGAATTTCTGCCCGGCAAAGTGCAGAATGCCAGATTCCTCCTAGACGGTCAGAGCGTCGATAAAGTGTATGGTTTTGCCCAATACCCAGCCATATTGTGCCGCTCCGAGGGCCGCACACTAGAAGAAGGCGAATGTATCGACGCCCATCGAGAGTCGGACGATCCTGATGCTCGCTACGACTATGGGCTTCCCATTGTCTTTGGGCTTCCTCCCATTGTCTTTGTTTTCAGACCCGATCGGCCTTTGCGTGAGGGGAACCATGCTTTCACGGTGGGATACGAAGGCATCACAGAGACAGTTACATTCTCAGTGGATCTGAATCTAGAGCTACCCCTGGAAGATATATCCCGGTCAAAGGAGGAGTTGGAGACCAAGGCGCCACCGGAATTAGGCCATCGTGGGATGCTGTTAAAGGACAGCGAAGAGTGCGCAAGAGGGTGGTATTACGAGGCGAGTTACGTGCATTTGCCCTTGCCGATCATTGACAACGAGAATTTATTCTACATACCTGTCTTTCCCAGAGACAAGCAGGACGCTAGAAAAGCCGAAAGATGCGTCCAATTCGTGATCGACGGGCATCAGTTCGATCTGATTTTCCCGCAGAGTTCGGTGTTCCACAATGGAGCAGACTACGCCTGGGAACAGCAGCTATCGCCATGGCAATCGCTCTATCTACCGATGGATTTCCTGTACTTTGCCAATGGAGAAAAAGCCGAACCTTTGCTTACCGTGCGGTCGACGTTTGATTGGGATGAATACCTGGAGATCTTGCCGATGGACAGGTTGGGATGGCTGTATGAAGATGATGCCATACCATTCGCGACGACGTCTTCTTCGGGATGTGATGGCTGACTTTACAGAACTTGACAGCTTTGACAAAGATGGTTATATAGCCAGCACGCGGTCGACACAGCAACTCAAATCGTAGCCACACCGCGAACTGGCTAATCCTATGACCCAAGACCTAATCGAGCGCGCGCTGGCGGGCGACGAACCCGCCGCCCGGAAACTGCACGATACACACTACCCAGCCGTGCTCAGGCTGGCCTATATGCTTCTACAGAACCGGCAGGATGCCGAGGACGCGACCCAGGAGGCTTTCATCTACGCCTTCAAGAACCTAGCGCGATACGACCCGCAGCGGGCGACTTTCGCCACCTGGCTCAAGGTCATCGTCACCAGCCGCTGCCGCGACCTACAGCGCCGGCGGCGGTTCAAGTGGCTCTCGCTGCAGGAGTGGTTAGAATTTGGACGCGAGCCCGAGGACGAAACAGATGCACACCAACCGGACGTCGCGCTCGAATTGGGGGGCATGCAACAGATGGTGTGGAAGGCGTTGAACCAGGTGCCGCGCAAATCTCGCCAGGCACTGATCCTGCGCTACTTTGGAGGCCTCTCATATCCCGAGATGGCCCAGGCCCTGAGTTGTCCGGTCAGCACGGCCAAGTCGCGCGTCGCCTACGGCCAGGAGACGCTGGCCCGGCTGTTGGAAGGTGAGGCGTGCGCCGCTCTGGGCTATCATCTGGGGGACGCGACGTGAGCAGACATCCAAGCGACCGCCAACTGGTGTCCTACCAGGAGGACAACCTCCCGCCCGGCCAGCGCCAGCGGATCGGGGCTCACCTGCTCGCCTGTCCCGCCTGCCAGGCACGCATCGAGGAACTGGCCGAGGTCGCTAAGCGCCTGACCGAGACGCTGACCGCTGTGGGAGAGCAAGTCCCGCTGACACCAGTTCATTCGTGGCAGAGGATAACCCAGCACAGGGAGGACCGCAAACCTCTGGCCGCGCTGCTGCGTCCTCCCCTGCGCCGCGCGGCGACGCTCGTCACCCTGGTGCTCCTCAGCGGCGGCCTCGTCGCCGCGCTCGCCGGATTGGCGCACACGCTGGCCATCACCGGCCGCGCCCCCGACGGCTCCATCCCGACGGCGCAGCCCACACTCTCGGCCAACCCGTCGTCGCCGTCTGAGCTGCTGCCTCACTCCGACGGGCTAAAGACGCCCACCACGCTCCTGATCATGGGCGTCGACGGCCAGCGCGCCTCACCAGACGAGATCGACATGCTGATGCTGCTGTACCTGGACGCAGAGGCTGAGCGGGCTTTTCTGCTTTCCATCCCCCGCGACCTGTACGTGGAGGTGCCCGGACACGGGCAGACCCGCGCGGGCAGCGTATACGGCATAGGCGAGCGGGACGAGGCCACGGACGGCTTGGCGCTGGCCCGAGAGACGGTCTCGACCACGCTGGGCATTCCCGTGCATCACGCCGCACTGATACGCTTTGATAGCTTTGTCACGCTCGTGGACGCCATCGGCGGCGTGGACGTGGCCGTCGTCGAGCCCATCGACGACGCCGACTTTCCGGATAACCACTACGGCTACGAACCGCTGTTCATCCCGGCAGGTCAGCAGCACCTAAACGGAGTACTGGCCCTACGTTACGCCCGCACCCGCGTCGTCCCAACCCCCGGTTTCGACCGCACCTTCCGCCAGCGGCAGCTCGTCCTGGCCGCCCAAGAGCGCGTGCTGCAGCTCGAGATGCTGCCCGACCTGATCGCCCAATCCCCCACGCTGTGGGCCGCCGTCGGCAGCAGTTTGGAGACCGACCTCTCCCTGCGCGGGACGATCGATCTGGCGCTATCGGCATCGAGCATTGCCGCCGAGGACATTGCCACCGCTGACCTCGGTGAGTGCTGCACCATCGAGCAAACCGCTCCCGGCAGGGAGCGCATACTGCTACCCCAGTCGGAAGAAATCGAGGCAGTGATTCTAGAACTGCTGGAGGAGAAAAGATGATCCATCGAAGGATTTGTTTGGCAATTCTGCTGTTTGGAGCAGTCGCGTTGACGGCCTGCAATCCCGCCGCCGACGCGCCGCCCAGGCCCACCCCCACCATCTACTATGCCCCGGCCACGCCAGTGGTGCACGCGCCGCCTGCACCACTGGCCAGCACGCACCCGGCGACAGAGCCAACCACCGTGCTCCTCCTGGGCACCGACCGGCGCAACACCACCAGCCGCACCGACAACACGGACACGATCTTGCTCTTCTACCTGGACCCCGGGTCCCAACGCGCAGCGATGCTCTCTATCCCACGCGATCTATACGTCGACATTCCCGGGCACGACCAGAACCGCATCAATACCGCCTACGCTTACGGCGAACGGGATGGGACGGGTGGCTTGGCCCTGGCCCGCCAGACCGTCTCCGCCACCCTGGGCATCCCCGTCGACCACGCCGTTTTGATCGACTTTACGGTGTTTGTCACCGTCATCGACGCTATCGGCGGTATAGAGGTGGATGTGCCTTACGACATCTACGACTCGACCTATCCAGACAGCGGCGTCGGCTACGATCCCTTCTACATCTCTGCCGGCAACCACCATCTGGATGGAGCCACGGCTCTCAAGTACGCGCGTACCCGTGCCACCGTCGGCGGCGATTTTGACCGTACCGCCCGCCAGCGCCAGGTCGTGATGACCGTGCGCAATCGGGTCTTGAGCCTGGATCTGCTGCCGAGCCTGATCGCCCAGTCCCCCACTCTGTGGGCCAACCTGCAGGGCACTTTCGAGGCCGACCTGACGTTGAGCGAGATGATAGACCTGGCCGTCACTGCCAGCCACATCCCCTCCGATCAAATCGCGACGGGCTCGATAGATGATAGTTGTACCCTACCCTGGGTCACACCCGGCGGCGCCCAAGTCCTTCTGCCTCTCCGTGATGTGATAGACTCCCTGGTCAGCGACCTGATCTCGCCAGCGGCAGCCAGCGCCTCGGCCAAGTGACTCGCAACCTGGCAGGGTTGCGCTATTTGCCATTTGCAATTTGTTATTCTATAATGCCCCCAAATGGCTTTTCTTTTCGCACTCCTCGGGCTTTTCATCGGCGGGCTCGTCAACCGGCTGGGGACAGATCTCCCCAGCCGGCGCAGGGTAACGCGGCCCCAATGCCCCTATTGCGGCCGGAATCGCCCCTGGTGGCAATGGGTATCCCTGCCCTCTTACGTCATCGGGCGCGCCAAGTGTCCCTCCTGCGGCGCTCCGATCAGGTTGCGCTATCCTTTAACCGAGCTTGGGTTGGCGGTGACGTACGCCTACCTGTGGATCCTGCTCGGTGCATCCATCCGGTTGCCCCTCTATCTCGTGTACACCACCGTCTTTGCCATCGTACTGATCACCGACTTTGAGCGGCGGCTGATCCTCAACATGGTCTTATACCCGGCCATTCTCTTTGCCATTGCCGCCGGTTTCATCACGCCGGAGATGACCTGGTGGAGTGCATTGGCGGGCGGGGGCATCGCCTTCATCTTTTTCCTGATCGTGGGAATTGTGGGGAACACCGTCTTTGGCGCTGGAGCCCTGGGCGGCGGCGACGTCAAGCTGGCGCTGTTCATCGGGTTGATCACCGGCTTTCCACTGGTCATCGAGGCGCTGGTGTTGACCATCATCATCGGGGCCGCCATCAGCGGATTCCTGTTCATCACCCGCCTGCGCAAGCTACGCGATTACGTCCCCTATGGGCCGTTCCTCGTCGCCGGAGGGCTGATCACACTGCTGTGGGGCTACTCCATCGCCGAGTGGTATATGTATCGGTGACAGCCGCCTGGGCCAAGCGTGCAAAGAGAAAACCCGCTGCATTGTGTGCAGCGGGTCAAGTTGTCTATCCAAGAGTCTAGTCGGTGTCCGGGTTGTAGCCCAGCGTGTTCAAAACCTGCTTAAGGTACTCTTCCTTCTTCTGATTGTCTTCCGTGGACAACGCCTTGAGGCAAAGAGCGATCACCATTGTGCGGTCCATTTCGGGATCTTCGACCACCCCCTTGCCATCCTCCGCTAACAGCTTCATCAGCCAATCGCCGCTGATGACCAGCTCCAGGCTGCGCGAGTAGGCGTCGACGCTCTCGTTCCAAACCTGTAAGGCGTGCGGCACGCTGCGGGTGGCGATGCACTCCTTCTTGGCCCCAGGTTCAGGGATGTAGTAGACTCGAAATTGTATCTCTAGCTGCTGTGCCATAAACGCTTCTCCTCATCCAGGATGCACCCAACCTCCGCCGTCGCGCACATACCTCTCGCACGCAGTATAACCCAACCCGTACGGAAGTCAATTACCGAAATCGTACGAGGTGCTCCCGCCCTCAGATCCCCAGGAACCGCTCCCGCTGCTCAGGGGTCAACAGAGCCAGGACATCGGGCACCTCCATCGCCTTCGCGGCCGGCACGCCCTCAAACAGCGCGCGCACGGCCTTGGCAGCCCCGGCTGTCTCCGGCTTGGCCTCCATCTGGCTCATAAACGCGTCCGCCTTGCCAAGCGTCATCGAACTGATGAACTTGTCCGGCGACACGCCGGCCGAACTGAGAGCCTGGAAAGCCTCACGCAGCATCGCCACGGAGACGCCCCGCTTCTCCAACTCTGGGGCGACGTAGTCGTTAAAGAACTTGGCATCCAGGATCGACTTGCGCCCGGCCTCGACCTCGCGCATCTCCTTCCACAGGTTGCGACCCTTGACCAACCCCTCGATGATGCTGTGCGTGAGTTCCGTGCCGCCAAAGCCGATGACGACCGACGTCATCACCCAATCGACCAGCGTGCCGACCGTAAAGTTATCAACGATGCCGCCGATGTCGACATCGAACAGCACCCAGTTGGAAAATAGGACGTCCAGGCCCAGCAGGCGGAAGAAGCGGGCGTTGGTCAGGCCAACGGCGACGAAGGCAAACACCGTGCCGAGCACCTGGGAAGCCACCTGCTTGCTTGAGATGTATTGCGGCGATTTCGTATCCGGCACGCCCGCCTTATGCGGCCACGTACCGGATTTCTCCCAGCGATCCCAGAACATCTCCAGCATGCGCTCGACGGCCGTGGCGATGGCGATGATGGGAGCGAGAGCCGTCAATAGAGCATCCGTGGCGCTCCCAGTCGTAACATCTTGGGGATCCCCATTGCCCGCCAATACTACCGTGGTAGTCAACGCCAGGAGCACCAGCACACCTACAACAATGCACACGATTCGTCTGGTCTTCATTTCGGCACATCCCCTTTCTTCCAGGTCATCCTGGAACGCTATTGATCATCAACGTCGGCGCAAATCTCACCCGCGCTGGCTCGAATGATCTCCGTCGCGGCCGTCGCCAGCCCGACAACCATCCAAAAGAGCGTGACAGAGTAGTGGAAATCCAGGTTGAACGAATAGTGATCGACGACGCCGCCCACCAACCCACCGACGATGGCCACGTGCAGCCCCCACCACACCGGTTCCAGCTCGGGTACCGAGGCCGCCATCGCCCGCGTGCGCCAGAAGCGTACGAAAAAGACGCCCATCGCGACCAGAAAGCTGGCCAGGCCGATCAACCCCATCTGTTCGGCGATCAGGAGATAGACCATGGACACGCCGATGTAGGTGTCGATATCGGGCGACCCGGAAAACCCGACTCCCAGGAGGGGATAGCGACTGACCAAGATCAGGGCGTCTTTATACTCACCAAAGCGCATCTGCGTCGCCAAATCCTCCCCCCGCAGTCCTTCGAGGAAGTGACTGACGTAACCCGGCGCGAGAAGGACGATCACCACAGCTGCCGCCAGTAGGAACCACCACAGCTTGCGATAGCGCAACAAGGCCAGAACGACCAGGGCCACGCCCACTCCCGCCAGCGCGCCCCGGCTGATGGTCAACACCAGACACAGCGCGATGACGCCCAACATCGGCACCAGGGTGCGGCGACGGAAAAGCGGCCGCTGGGCGAACAACTGCGGCACGCCGATGCCCAGCGCTAGGTTGAGCAGGTTGCCCAACACGTTCGGGTCGATGGACGTCGAGGTCGCCCGCAGAGGCAGCTCCGGATCGGCGCGGATGTACTGCAGGACCCCGGGCCCGGCGGGGTACCCGAACCGCCCCAGGGCCGAGAGGGCAGTGATGACCAAATCCTCGGAAATGTAGGAGGCAACGACGTAGAGGACGATGCCCAGGCCTGCCGCCGCAAACGCGCTCAACAGAAATACGCGCACGATGCGCCTCAACCGGCCGGCCTCACGCACCGTGTTGGCGATGAGAAAGACCAACGAGATGCTGAGCAGTAGCTCGGCAAAGTGACGCAGGCTGTAGGACGTGAGCGGGGCGTGAGACAACCCCAGGACAAAGGCCCCCACCGCCAGCAACATGAACACGACGATGGGCGTCCCCAACGACGTGCCGATAAAATCTCGCTGCACACCGGTGGCGATTTGGAACATCCAGACAAAGAACAGCGCCCCCATCGCGGCATCGAGAAAGGTGGGGGTGAAGCCAACGTCGAAAGGGAACGCGGCCGAGGGAATCAGGCACACGACGCCGAGGATGACCCAATAGGCCACCTCGATGTCGCGCAGCATCCACAGACCGATGAACACGGCCACCACGCCCGCAGCGGCCACGAGCGGGCCGAACTCGGCCAGCAGGTAGCCCGTGACTGCTGCCAGCAAGACGCACAGCGCCAGCACCGACAGCGCCGACAGCCAGCGGTGGCGGGAGGTAAAGATGCGGTAGAGCCAGTCTTGAGTCATAGAGTTTGCACCACAGATTTAGACAACGTCAGATTCTAAGTACAAGGCCACAATACCATGGAGCGCTAAAAGCACAGGACAGTTCATGGAGAGGTCCCCGTGGGTTTGGATCTCCTGCCAAGCCTTCCGTGCCGACAAAGCGCGGAAAAGGCGAGACCAGATATCAGTGTTGCCAGGGCAAGCTGCCAGATCATGCGCCAGTAGCGCTGCACTATGAGTTCACTTGATGGATCTATCAAAGAAAGCGATATAAACATGAGCAAAGTCACGAAAGAGTATCCCAACGAGGCCAAGAGTACAATCCCCGCCCACAAGAAGCGCCGTAGTTTCCGCCTCGCATAGCGCAGTCTGTAGACAGCATCGCAACGCAAGTACGAGGTCATATGTTCAATGCGGGATGGCGGACCATGTTCCGCGCCGAACTCGGCAACCCGTTTCAGATGATACGCGTAGGCATCCTGCACGCTTGTCGTGACCGTATATGAACGAAAGTCAGCAGTCCTGATCCGTTCTCCAGTGGGATACGCGGTCTCGACAACTGCTTCATCATGGTACGTAGTGGAAAGCAGTAGTGCTCCTAGATCACTTTCTACGACTTCTGCAACCACTGTGGCTCGAGGGTTGGTGAGTATCCACGTGATGCCCGGCTCCCCGAAAGAAAGTTAGGTTCGTGTTTCTCCCAAGCGCTTGAAACCTAGTTCTGCGAGCGTCTCAACGATCGGCTGTATCTGGGGTGACGGAGGAGTACGCAGGTGGGTGATGTCGACTGGTCTACGCTTTGATACGCCTACGTAGGTCTGGACAATTCTCAATCCAAGCCACCCCAAAAACAGTGTCACGAGCATCCCGAATCCAACAGGAACAGCCACGAGGACAGACATTCCCAGGTATGGTCCGGCGAGGCGCTGCGCTGACAGGAATAGAACCGCAATGAGTAATACCGCCGCGAGAGGAGGCAACATGCCGAACTTGCGTAACATGGCTACGTCGTCACGATCTTGAGATGATGGCGTAGAACGCCTCAAGTCACGCCGATCGATGGGCCGCCTAACATTGGATTCATCTGCCCGCAGGCTTACAGTGGTTCCAAAACCTCTTTTCCTTCCCTGCGTTACGGCTATCCCCAGTGCGAAAACAGTGGCGAGAACAGGACCCGCGAGAGACATGATGCCGACGAACCGGTCGGCATCAGGGGCAAGCTGCGACTCCCCCAGGATCAGCTTGACCAGTATCCACAATAGCCAATAACACAGCTTTGCCCATATACCAATGAGCAGTGCACAGACAGTGCTCACAGTTACTCTAACCAAGTATCCCCACCATCCGCCAGGGTCAGCGCGATATGCGAGGTTGGCAATACGCAGGCCTGCCATCGCTACGATCCATACACTCAGAATCAAGAGTAGCTTCCATATAAAGGGCAGCTTCCAGACTGAGACCAGTAACATAGCCAGCGCTAGAAGGCTGCCGCCCGCTATCGCTATTGTTATACCCTGACCTACTGCCGGCCGGAATCTGGCTAACCAGTTCGAGTTATCCAAGAGCAACTCCGGCATTGGAGATGTCCGATACTACAAAAGACTCCGCCCACGATCAAGGGATGTCTATCTCTCACCAAACTCTAAATCGCCTGCCTTTGGCGCGGCTAACATGGTCAGTCCACCTCTATGACGATGGGAATTTCGATACTGTCGCCTGCGCCGTCCAGGTGGGGCAGGCGCACCAGTGTCTCCAAGTTGTACATCCCCACCAGCAGGCGGTATTGCCCCGGTGGAACATCCGCCGGTAGCACGACTGCGTGCGGGCCAACGATGACCTCACCGGAAGCCCACGCGCTCGTCGGATAATCCCCCCCAAGCGGCGGGCCATCTCCCTGCGCCACCGGCTCCGGGTCGACGCCCAGCAGATGTACCATGACTTGATAATCAGCCGAAGGCGCCGCCCGTGCCTCCCAGTGAAGCGTCAGTGTGATCGTCTCCCCCGGTACGACGCTGCGAGATGATAGATCGTATCCCAGCAACGCGATTCCGTCGCTCAGCGCCACCTCCAGCGGATGATCCGGCGGAGCCTGTGTTTCTGGAGGAGCCAGCTTGGCCTCCCCCACGCGAACCGAGCCCAAGTCCTCCTTTGCCCCCGGGTCGTACAGCCCCACCTCGACCCGCAGGAGGCTGGGAGCCAGCGCGTCTGCGAAAACGGGCGTCCGGTAGCGATCGCGCCATACCTGGTTGGGCCGCCACAGGCTTGTGGGCACCATGCCATCGACCGGCTGGCGGGTCACGTCACCCGCCAGTTGGTGATCGCGCCCAAGCAACTTGGCAAACCCGAGATAGTCCCGCCCATCGGGCACTGCCGCCTCCCAGTATACCACAACTTCGACGTAGGCGGAAAGATCGCCCGGCCGGACCGCCTGCTCGTCCAGTTCCCAGCCCACGATGCGAGCCACGCCGCCCACGTCGACCGGATTGACGCGCGCTTCGGCGGGCACGTCGGCCAGGGTGAGCGGCTCCGGGTAGGCGTAGGCCGGCAGGATGGAGACGAAGGGAACCACGATCGCCAGCGTTAGGAGCACGCCGCCGACCGCCCAGGCGGCCGCCGGGCGGCATCGCAGCGGGAACCACTCTCCCAACCCCAGGGCCAGGAACGTGCTGAGCGCGGCGATGCCGGGGAACATCAAACGGCCCTGGAACGAATAATACATCATCACCCAGCGCAGCAGAGCAGCGAACAGGATAGCGACCCACAGAGCGGGCACCCACCACACGTCGATGCCCTCCCGGCGCCGGCGCCAGGCGCGCAGGCCTAGCCCGACCAATCCCGCCAGCGAGAGTAGGTCGCAAAAGACGTACACCGGCTCCGGGGCGGGCACATTGACGCCGCCGAACAGTCCCCAATAGGTGCGACGAAACGTGCCGAACTCTTCCCACAGGTCCTTCAGCGTCAGCGGTTCGGCCCGGTAGCCGAGGATCTCCATAAAGACGCTGACGGCGGTGGGGTCGCCGTAGAGACGCCAGTTGCGGAGGAACCACCAGCCGCTGATCGCTAAAGCGGGCAGAATGACCAATGAACAATAAACAATGAACAATGCCGTCCGGCGAGATAGGGATGTCTCTGAATACCGGCGCCAGGTGTGGAGGGCGACAACCAAGAGGGCCAGGGGGATCATCGCGACGAGGCTGAGCTTGGTCAGCGCGCCTAGCCCCAGGACAATGCCCAACGCCAAATGCCAATTGGAGATTGGAGACTGGAGACCGGAGATTCGGAGCATCAGCAAGAGGGACAGGCTGCCGAAGAGGGCTGCCAGGACGTCGTTGTTGACCGCGGCGCTGATGAATAGAAACATCGGATTGAAGGCAGTCAGGGCCGCGGCCATCAGGGGCACCCACTTGGACTGCGGGCAGAGTCGGGCCGCCACCCGCCACACCAGCCACACCGTCGCCGCGCCCAATACCACCGACGCCAACCGGATCACATGGACGGCCAGGACAGTTCCCTGCCATGGGAACGCCTCCTGCGCCGGTTGGTGGATGACCAGGTTCTTGTTCGCCACCTGGCCGGGGATGCCGATGAAGGCGTGGTGATTCAGCCAGCGGACGTCCTCCAGGTCGCTCGTATCGATCCACGCGGTCAGCCCGGCCATCAGCACATAGTACAGGGGCGGCTGCCCCCCCTCCTGCCGCCAGGGGTCAGGGTCGTCGGGGTTCATCACCGGCAGCGCGTGCCGCGTCTGCACGTACTGCACGTATGGGTAGTGGTCGAACTCGTCGGAGGCCTCCAGGGGCGGCGTGACGAGGCTGTAAAAGACCCCAAACGCCAAGAACAGAACAACGACCAGCGTGATCTGCAATTTGGGATTGGAGATTGGAGACTGGGGATTGGAGATCTTCACTTGACGGTCACCCCGCCTGCGACGACCGCGTCATCGTCAAAGCGCTCTCCCAGGCCATCATAGGCCGGCACCCGCACCTTGGCCTGCGGATCGTACAGACCCACCCGGAGCGTGCAGGCGCACGGCAACTGGGGATCGTTCAAGGTCAAGTTGTACGTGTCGCGCACGACGTCGCCGAGCGCCCAGAAGGACGTGCGGTACTCGCCCATCAGCGGTGGATGATCGTCCTGCGCCACGAGGTTGCCGTCATCGTCGACGAGATGGACAAAGGCGGTGTAATCGCCCGCCGGAACTGCCCTGGCGCGCCAGACGAGCGTGACGGTCAGGCTCTCACCGGGTCGCATCTCATCCTCGGAGAGATCGTACCCCACCAACGTGATCGCGTCGCCGAGCCTCGCGTCCACGGAGTAGGTGACGTCAGCCGAGGGTGTCTCAACCGGACGCAGAGCCACTAAATCGAAGAGCACCGGGCCGGGCACCGGCTCGCCCGAGGGGAACAATCCCACGAGGCGCTCATCGCCCGGCCAGCGCAGCCCGGCGTGCAGGGCCGCGATGGCGGGCGCTTGGGCATCCGTGGCGATGGACAGACGGTAGTGGTCGCGATAGACGGCACCCGGCCGCCAGAGGCTCGCGGGAAAGTTACCTCTACCGGGATAACAATCCACCCCCGCGATAGGTGCCCCCCCCTTCCCCAGGATCTGGACGAAGAGGTAGGGATCCTCATCCACCGACTCCAACGCGCGCCAGTAGAGACCCACCACAGCGGTCTCACCGGGGTGCACTTCATCCGACTCGACGATGCCCCCCAAGAGCTGGATCGGTGCATCCTGGAACGTCATATCGAAGCGCATCATGTCCTCGGGCAACTCGCTTTCCTCCATCACATCCGGCCTGGCATAGGCCGGCAGAATGAGGGCGAATAGACAGACCAACGCGATGACCAGATTTCCCACGCCCAAGACCATCGCCAGTGCGGGCGTGAACTGGTTCAAGATGAAACGATCCAGGCCGATCACCAGAAATACAGAGATGGCAGCGGTGACGGGCATCAAGTAGCGGCCCTGGGCCCCAGGCACGATCATGATGAATCGCCAGATCGAACCAAAGATGAGGAGAAAAGCAAGGGCCAAGATCACCAGTCCCATCTGTACCGGGCGCGGGAACCGGCGTGACGACCATTGATCCGCGAGGACAAACAACAGCCCCACGCCGGCCAAGCCCACCAGCACCCACCAGATTTGATACATCCATTGTGCGCCAGCGATGTTGAACCAACCGAACATCGCCCAGTAGGACATCTGCATATCCTTCAAGAAAGGCATGACCTCGAAGAAGCCGATGGGTTCCGGCCACACCGTCGCCGTACGGCTTATCCAGGCATCCACCCCCATCAACTCGCCGTAGAGGACCAGGTTGCGCACGTACCACCAGCCGGCGACCAGGACGGCGCCGCCAAAGAGCATGACGGCGTTGGCGAGCAGGCGCAGGAACTGATCCCTGCGGAAGAGATGGCGGACTTTGTAATGCCCGACGCGCAGCACGTCCAGGAGAAGCGCCAGGGCGATGGCAGGACCTAGGGCGACGCAACTGAGTTTCGAAAGTGCCGCCAAGCCATACACGGCGCCGACCAGCACCAGCCCCCGGCGCGAAAAGCCGCGCACCGCCAGTCGCACCGCACACCACACAGTGAGCGGGCCAAAGCCGGCCGCAGCGGCATCGTTGCTCACCCGCGCAGTGGTAAAGACGAACATCGGGTTGAAGGCGGTCAGGGCAGCCGCCCCCAGGGCCAGCCAGCGGCGTTGGGGGAACAATTCCAGCACGATGCCGTAGGCCGCTACGACGCCCAGGATGCCGAACCCGGTCGAGACCAGGCGGGCGATGTGCACCGTGAGCGGTGTCCCGCGCCAGGGAAAAGCCTCCGCATCGGTGTGGACGAGCCGGTTCTTGTTGGCAGGGGCGTCGGCGTCGCCCATCGCGTGGAAAGGATTGAACCACGCCCATTCATCGAAATCCACATCATCTGGCACCCAGAAGGCCGCGGCGGCGCTGAACATGTAGTAGAGGGGCGCGTGACCGGCGACGTATCCCGTGACCCGTGCACCGGACGGGGTATCGTGGACCGGGAAACCGCGTCCCTCGGTCAGCTCGTGGATGTAGGCATAGTGGCCGTTCGCATCAGGCGACTCAAAGATGGGAATCAGCGCGCCGTAGAGCACAGCCACGATCACGTAGAGCACCAGGATGACGATCAACCCGGAATTCTGACGAATGACGCTTTTCAATCTACCCCTCATCTCTCCACCTGTATCTCGCGCAGCAGCACGTATCCACCGGGGACGATCTCGCCGTCCACGATGGTCGTAGGACGTCCGCCGCCCTCAGGATCATACATCCCGACGATGAGATTGTACAGCCCAGGCTCCACCCCGGAGAGGGAAACGGTGTGCGTGTCGGCGATGACCTCACCCGCCCGCCAGGTCGTCGTGGGACGCTGCCAATCGACCGGCACGCCGTCGGCCTGGGCCACGGGCGGCGCGTTGGGCTCCCCCACGTGGACAAAGACATGGTAGTTGACCTCCGGTGGCGCATCAGCCTGCCAGTAGAGCGTCAGCTTCAACGCGTCACCATCGCGGGCCAAATCATAGCCCCGCAGGCGGATGGCCTCGCCCAGCCGCACGTCCTCGAGTAGAAACTCAACGTCGTCGGGCAACTCGGTCACCAGCGGCCAGGCCTCAGCGCGCACGGTGCCGACAGTGAACCAATCGCTGCTGCCATACCAACGGCGCACGGGCGCTACCGCACCGTCGGCGCCCACCAGCCCAATCTGCACCCGGTAGGTGCCTCCCCGCAGATCGGCGGGAAGCGGGAGCGCCAACCGGCCCGCCACGCAGTCGCCGGGCAGCCAGTCATCGGTGGGGAAACCGGCGGCGCTGGGCGACATCTCGCCGGCGGCGACCTCGCGCCCCAACAGGTCGGTCAGACGCACCTGCAGCCGGTAGTCGGCGGTGGGCGCGCTGGCGGCCCGCCAGGATAACGACCCCACCAGCGGATGCCCCGCGCGGAACTTAATACCGGCCAACTCGCTGGACAGCAGCTCAACCCCGCCCCAGAAACGCGCCTGTGGATGCGGCGCGGGATCGCGTGCAACCGGGCGGATCACAGAAACTTGCCCCGCCGCCTCCTCTCCCCGGCCGGCCGGTTCCACCTCGACGGTGAAATCCACCGGCGGCATGTCGTCGGGCAGCGGGAGGCGGAACTCGGTCATCACGATCCGCTCAGCCGGCCAAGAAGACTGCGGGTAAAAGGGCAACACCTGCTCCGTCCGATCGAGCCATAGATTGCCCGCCTCGTCCCGCAGCTTGACGGCCAGTGTGAGGGGTTCGCCAGGCAGATCGCCCTCCGCCCGCCAGTAGAACGCCAGCCATGCGTTCTCCCCGGCGGCGGTCTCTGGCGCGCGAAAGCCCACCAAACGCAGCCCATCCCAGACAGCGCCCACGGGCTCGGCACCGTCCGGCAGCACGTCAAAGAGCGGCGGTGCATCGTCGTAAGCCGCCACACTCACGTAGGTCCACCAAGCCTCAAAGCTCTGTTGATCGACCTTGAACAGATAGGCATCGGCCCAGTCCGGCAAAAAATCGTGCGGGAAAAAAGTCGGCGGCGGACCGTACAGGAACCAGATGCGATCGTACGTCTGCGCCCAGGCCGCAAACTCCTCCTGCGCCTGCTCGTGAAACACCGGCATATCGTGCGCCCGGTCGTAACGCGGAATGACGGCCTCGGGATAGGGGCCGTCGTAGTAATAGTCAAAGGTAAGACGGATCACGTTATGGTGAAGCACGATCGCGTCCCCGGGCCGCGCCCGCTCCTCGATGTATCGCACCGCCCCCCGGATGTCATCCTTCCACATATTGTGAGAGGTAAAGATGTCGTAACTAGCCCAGCCTCTAAACACGAGCACGCATCCTAAACCGAGAACCAACCCTGGTTTGAACCGCCGCCGCAGCGTCTCCAGGCCATAGGCCAGCACTAGCTCCCAAGCCGGGCTGACCACCATCAGGTGGCGCGGGTTCATATAGCTCGGCCTGACGAGGGACAGGGCATATAGAAAGAGTATAGGCAGCAGAAGATAACCCAAGGTAAACAACCAAGCCTCGCGCCGGCGCAGAAGAAACACTCCTACGACCCCAACAATGAACACGGCCAGGAATGGAGCCGTCTGCCACAGCGGCTGGATCACCGGGATGCGCAACCCCAGACTGAAGGCACTCCACGCCTCGGCCAGGATGAGATGCAGGGGACGATATTCCAGGGCAAAGATGCCATACAGTTGGAAGGTGCGCCAAGCGTATGGGATGAGGGGCACGAGCGCCACGGCCAGAGCCCCCAGAACGATCAGGACAATCCACGGGCACCCCAATAGACGACGCAAGCCACAGCGTAGACGGCACAAGCCATAGACGATCACTTCAAATCCCAGCAGCAGGAAACCCGAGTAGTGGGTGTAAAGCAGAGACATGGTGACTGCAGCGTAGACTGAATAGTCGCGGAGGCGCGCCCTGCCCTTGAGCAGCGGCAGAAGCGTGTAGACCGAGGCCAGGCCGAGGACGACGACCCAGGTGTACATCCGCGTCTCCTGGGCGTACCACAGGTAGAAGGGTGAAATCGCCCCCATCAGCGCCGCCCAAAGCCCGGCCTCCGCGCTCAGCAACCGGCGCGCCAGGGCATAGAGCAAGGGCAGCGTCAACGTCGCCGCCACGACCGAGGGAAAACGCAGCGCAAACTCGCCCCGCCCCGCCACCCGGATCCAGAAATGCATCATCAAAAAGTACAGGGGCGGATGGAGATCGGGCGAGGAGATGACCGCCCCTTCATCGCTCCCATCGTAGTAGTTGGGGTCTACGGGAATCAGATTCAGATTCTCGAAAACGAGGGGGAGCGGCTGCTCGGCCCGGCGCAGCGTCAGGCCCTCGTCGCTCCACAGGCTCTTGGCGTCGAGAGCGTACAGGCGCACGGCGAAAGAGACGGCGATGAGCAAGACAAGCGCCCAGCGCGTCCACAAAGCAGCCGGCGGACGATCGGCCGAGGACAGGTGCATAGGTCGCATTTTACCCTATCTGGCAGAAACCTCAAGGCAAACGTACATCCCCGCCACCAGCGGATTCATCGCGTGGTGAGCGGGGATAGCCAAGGGCAGATAATCTAGCCCAGCGCCACGTCCAACGTCATCATCACCGCAAAGCCAAGCATCGCGCCGATGGTGGCGACGTCCGTGCTCGTTTCCAACTGCGCTTCGGGGATCAGCTCCTCGACGACCACATAAATCATCGCCCCGGCGGCGAAGGCCAGGGCGTAGGGCAGAATGGGTCGCATCAACAGAACCGCCGCCGCGCCGAGCACGCCCGCGACAGGTTCGACCATCCCCGAGAGCTGACCGTACCAAAAGCTCTTGAGACGGGAGAGGTTCTCCCTGCGCAAAGGGACGGAGACGGCGGCTCCCTCGGGAAAGTTCTGGATGCCGATGCCCAACGCCAAGGCAACCGCGCTGGCGACCGTTGCCGCCGGTAGATCGGCTGCCACGGCACCGAACGCCACGCCCACGGCCAGTCCCTCCGGGATATTGTGCAACGTGATCGCCAGCACCAGCAGGATACTCCGCTGCCAACTCGTCTTGATGCCCTCGGCCTCCTCAATGGGAAGCCCCAGGTGCAAGTGAGGCAGCAGCTTGTCCACCAGCCAGAGGAACGCGCCGCCTAGCAGAAACCCGGCGACGGCCGGAACCCAGGCAGGCAATCCGCCTGATTCCTCCGCCATCTCGATGGCGGGTGCCAAAAGCGACCAGTAGCTCGCGGCAATCATGACGCCCGCGGCAAAGCCCAGCATGCCATCCAGAACCTTGCGATTGATACTCTTGAAAAAAAAGACCAATCCCGCTCCCAGGGCGGTCAAAAACCAGGTAAAGCCCGTGCCTATCAGCGCCTGTACAATGGGATTCAGTCCCCGCAACCATTCAACGATCGTCATGCGTCCCTCCTGATTGTAGTCCTCGGGATTCTACCCTATACCACCAAAAACCTCAAGAGCAGCAATCCACGCAATGCTCTTGGCGGATTGCCAAATCCGCCACATTCTGCTGGATTTGGCAATCCAGCAAGAGATTTTTCGTGATACACTCAAGGGGCGTCGACGCTAACCGCGAGCGTCAGCAGCGGCACGGCATCGCCCCGAGCGCTTCCATCAGGCGCTAGCCACGACAGACGCTCCCCCGTCTCTAGAAAATACATCCCCGCCACCAGCGGATACTCGCCCGGCGGTAGATCAGCGGGGACGACGACGGTACGGGGATCGGCCACGACCTCGCCCACGTCCAAGAAGGAGGTTGGGTAAGCGCCGTGCTGGGGATGACCATCGGCCTGGGCATACGGCGCCCCCTCGGGAGCGGCGAGGTGCAGGAAGACGCTGTAGTCGACGGGCACGGGGACCTGGGCCGCCCAGTAGAGGGTGACGTTGATCTCTCCACCAGGCGCGACCGCCCGCCGGTCTATGTCGTAGCCGAGCAACATGACCCGTCCGCCCAGGTTGGCGTCGAGCCGATGGGGCACCTCGACGGTGGCATACGCCTCAGGCCGGACCTTGACCTTGCCCAGCGTCACCAGCTCCAGTGGTGCGCCGCTCGCATCGTAGGCGGGCAGGTGCTCTTTCAACCGGGCGTCCTCGTACAAGTACCACCCCACCGCAACGTCATAGACTGCCGGGGCAGGGGCATCCTTCCCCACCGTGACACGCACGTCGTCGCAAAAGGCATCGCCAGGCGACCAGCGCCCCGTGGGGTAGCGGCCTAGGCCGGGGTGGGTATCGCGCGCTCCCGCCTTGCTCTCCTCCGGCCCGAGGATGTGGACAAAGTAGACATAGTCCTCCTCCGTCGGCGCGAGCGCCTGCCAGCACAGGGTGATGGTCACCTCACCACCGGGCAGAACGCAGCCGCGGTCGATGGCGTAACCCACCAGGCGAATCGAATCGCCAAAGCGCAAATCGGCAGGTTGGGTGCGGGCCTGAATCTCTTCGACAGAGCGCATCGCCAGGGACGCGTAGGCGGGCCGCAAGACGCCAAAGAGGGCAAAGAGCGCCAGGGCCAGCGTGGCGAGCGCCAGCCCAATCGGCAACCAGCGGCGGGCGCGTGGCCGCAGCCACTCGCTCAACCCCAGCACATAGAGCGGCGACAGAAACGCCAACGAGACGAACAGGTAGCGGCCAAAGTTGGCCGTGTCGATGAAGACCATGCGGACAAAAATGGTCGCCAAGACCACCAGCGGGCCGCTGAACACGATCAGCAGCGCGAGCGACGGCCGCTCCCAGGGAACCCGTCCAGAGTGGCGGCGAATCCAAAAGAGAACCAGCCCGCCCAAAGCCACCAACCCCAGCAGCCGCGCCAGCCCATAGGTCCAGCCCGGCAGCGGGATTTGCCCGTAGCCAAAGGCGCCCCAGGCCGAGTCGTGCAAAAAACCCAGTTCGCGTACCGCCGCCACGATATCCGGGCCGCCCGGCCGTTCGTCCTCCCACGCCTCCATCTGGCGACTCATACTGGTTGGGTCGCCGTAGAGAATCTGGTTGCGCACGAACCACCACCCGCCGACCAGGAGCGCCACCAGGGCGACGGTGGCTCCGACTTGTAGAAGCTGCCGCCACCCATCGCGCACGCCGTAGGCGCGGTTTCCCAACCGCGCGAGATCGGAAATCGCGGCTACGGCACCATGTCCAACCAGGGAGCCGTACAGCAGGGCCAGTCCAACCGTGGGCAGCACCAGCAGGCAGGTCAACTTGGTCAGGATGGCCAATCCGACCAGCAGACCCAGGACCGCCCCCCGCCGTACCGTCACGCCGCGCACGAGGATTCTCGTGGTCACGTAAAGCACACCCGCCGCCACCAGGTTCGCCAGCGGATCGTCGTGAACGGATGC
>Ga0315550_1000687_pt1 | contig 20845 bp, 19 predicted proteins | sample SalMarSW160190MG_2_FD_203100 | JGI IMG/M metagenome (GOLD analysis project Ga0315550, IMG submission 203100) | Salt marsh sediment microbial communities from the Plum Island Ecosystem LTER, Massachusetts, United States - Salt Marsh Sediment SW1601-90 ... | reverse complement strand
CCGAGGGAGTCGGATAATGTTGGAACAAGAATGAAAACTAAAAATAGCCCCATGGATGCAGCTAAAGAAATTATGGTTTTTTTGTATACGGGTTTTAGGTTGATGAGTGTGCTTTTTTGGAGGTTGTGGGCGGCAAGCATGAATATGAAGGATATCAAAGGCATTACGAGGAATATCACCAGGTAAGCTATGATTGGTGATGTTGGAATGGATATTCCAGCCATGAGTTCCAGCGAAGCCGTTGAGGAAAGCAGAACGTAGAGTATGTAGACGCAGAGGATTACTATCAACATAACTGAGTAACCTTCAACTAAGGTAGCAATTTTCTCGGTGGAACGGGTCATGGCTTTGTTTCTCAACTCGAAGATTGTTCTAAGTTTGCTCCGCATGTAATCAGCTACTTTACCTCCGCTTTTGATAGAGGAGATGAAGCCTCCTAGAAAATCGCTGTACAGTCTTGAACCGGTCTTATCAGCCAGCTCATACATGGCGGTTAGAGGGTCCTTTCCCAACACCTCGACCTGTCTAACAACCTCTTCCGCTTCCTTCTGAAACCGTGGCAGAAGACTTGCTTTCCGCAGTCTTTTCCAGCTGTCATAAAGAGAGACACCGCTAGTAGCCATCAGAGTGAAGAGCATAACCACGAAGGGCAGCTCGCGTTCTATTTCGTCTTTCTCCTCGCTGGTTGTCTTAGCTATCTTAGCAATGATTTTACCAAGGAAACCCTCTGACTTACGCATTTCAGCTTAGCCACCCTGCGTCTTTTTCAATAAAATCCTCTAGAACCAAACGCGGATTCTTGTGGTAGCGACTTAAGACAATGCTTACGCTTCGGAAGTCACGTATGCCCCGTTCGACCATAGTCGATAGTATCTGCTTCCGTCTTTCCAGTTCCTCAAACAGCACATCAACGGAGACATCCAAGTCCCTGGCGATTCGCGATAAAAGGTAACTTCCTTCCAGATCATGCTGGAAAGTGTCCATGGAAGGGTTCCATCGAAAGACGTTGTGAATGGCGTCTGCGTCTTTTATTTCAGTGATCCGCGCGAATTTTCGACTTGCGAATCTGTTGGCAGACTCCGAAAACTTGGAAGCTTTTATGCGTTTGGCGATTATCATGCAGTTCATCAGCGGCAGTATTGAGGAGGGTATGTTCATGGGCGGTTGGGTTAGACGTTTGAGTGTTGTTTCTACGTCTTCGGCGTGTATTGTGCAGAGACCGCCGTGTCCTGTTGCGAGTGCCTGAAATAGCACGTATGCTTCTTCGCCTCTGATCTCGCCTACAAGTATCATGTCTGGACGGTGTCTGACGGATGCCTTGATTAGGTCGTAGAGCGTGATTTCTCCTTGTTTCTCAGATCCGAATCCGGGTCGTGCAATGGTTGAGGTCCAGTTTTCGTGGGTTAAGTTGATTTCTGCAACTTCTTCGATGGATATCATTTTGTATTCTGGGTTTGTTAGGCATGCGATGGCGTTTAGTGCTGTTGTTTTTCCGGCTCCTGTGGCTCCGGCGATCATAACTGACATCTTGTTGTCCATTAAGAGCCATAGGTAGGCTGCTATTGTTTCGTCGATGGTTTCGTTTTCTATCAAGTCAATTATTGTGAGCGGGTCTTCTCTGAATTTCCTTATCGTGAAGCTGGTTCCAGCCGGGGTTGTCTCTTTGCCAAAGGAGACTGCTAGCCGATGTTTTTTGGGCAGAGTCAGATCGACGATTGGGTAGGCTATGCTGACGTGTTTACCTGCTCTGTGGACTACCTTCATGACAAAGTTGTCCAGCTCTTCCGCTTCGGGGTAGATAATGTTGGTTTTTATGTTCTCATATTTTCTGTGCCACAGGTAAATCGGTTTGTTTATTCCGGTGCAGCTTATGTCTTCAACATAATGGTCATACATGAAGGCATCTATCTTATCGTAGCCTACCATATCCCTCTCAAGATAATAGCTGATCTTGCGAAGTCCGATCTCGTTGATTGCTCCAGTGACTTTCTGATGTTTCTTCAGTATTTCAGGAACCTGCGTGTTGAAAGATTCGACCAAGGTTTCTTCAGGTTCAGGAGCCTTTAACTCGTATCCCAGAATGTTTTTCAACCTTTTGTAGGCGTCCCTTTCCTCTTTTGCCAACGTTAACTCGTCGACGATGTAGAGGTACTCTGCTGTGTCCTCGTCCTGAACTACACAAGCATACGCAAAGGGAGGATTCAGCGGGTATGTCTCCAGCTCCCTGTAGCCTTCAGGTGTTCCTCGCCGGAGAAGCATTAACTCACCCATCAAATCCTCTGCAGACGTCTTTCCTGCCTCTTTGTCTTCTTTTTTATTCTTCTTTTTATCACGTTTCATTTTCATGACACCTCTGAGAGATTCAAAAATGTTACAGTTCCTTGGATTTGACACTCCAATTCCGCAAAACCGTACCCACTAGTGTACAATCCCGAGGCGGCAACTACCCCAGGTACAAATACGGTGAGGCTGGTTTGAACTGGAGTGGTTCCCAAGCCACCTTCAATCCAGGCACTTGAAGAATCGTTTCTGAGCTGGATCCAGTATCCCTTTTCGCCCACACGAAGAGGCAAGACTAGTCTAACGGTTACTGTCGAGTTGTTGGTAGTGGTGGTTGAGATGAGCTCGCAGCTTTCCGCAGCCACATACTCTAACAGATTTTTGAGCTGTTCTGTTTCAACGTCCTGTTTCATGGAGACGGCGAAAGCGCTGAATGTGCAGATCAGCAGTGTGCCAACTACGCTTAGGGCGAAAAAGGTGTAGACGTAGCTGGGAATTATCGAAGGCACTGCTTTATCGCTCCCATCTTTCAATCTTCGTGTTGCTCACAACCAATTCTACGTTGATTATTGCGCCATTCTCGTTGCCTGAGATGGGAACAGAAACCTGAGCCTGTCGTTCGCTTAAAGTCACTTGTACAGTCAGGGATTCTGGTGAATAGGATAGGTTGTAACTGTTAACACAGGTTGTAGTGTTCACGCAGGAAACTTTTATCGGAATCTTTCCTACCGTCTCAAGGTCCTGGGAAGAATTTAGGTTCACGATGTATATGCGCACGTTGTTGACGGGTTTGCCGTTTTCGGTTCCTCCTGTGGCTGAGGAGACCATGGGGCGGTAGCGAAGCACGATTTCAGGGTGCTCTTCACCGCTTTCTATGTAGAGCTGCGTCATTACCGCGCCACTTTTGTTCCCGACAACTTGGCTGGTGCCCTTCAAATAGAGTCCAGTGTCAGCAGATTGGGAGTATGGCAATTCATAGATTAAACCGCCAACCGAGGAATTGAAAATGACTTCGTAGAATGTGTCGTCTGTGACGTTTATGGTTAACAGGTTCGCGGAAGGTTCAGTTTTCAGTGTTCCGCCGCAGTCGTCGAATTCGAGGGTGTTGGAGGAGCCTGGTTGCCAGACAACGAGCTGGAGGCTCTTTTCTATGGCGTTCATGTTCTGTTTTGCAGATGAAATCTGGAGGATTTGGTTGTTAACGTTGATTTTGGAAACTGCAAAGTAGTATGTGATTGAGATTACGCCGAGGAGGGAGGCGAATAGTATCAGAAATGTTATGGGAATGGCTAGAGCTTTCTTTGATAGACAGAATCTCTTGACTCTTCGCTTAAGACTTTTTTGAATCATTTTTCACTCCGACCATTCTAGACTAATATTAGAGGACTTTGCCTCACTGGCGTCTATTCCCTCGGTTTTTCCTCCTTTGGATGAACCAGTTGTTTTAAAGAAACATGTTTTTGTTTGACGGGATAAGATGATTTGTACGTAGAACACAACTACACATTATAGGGCAAAAAAAAGAAAGGGGGAGATTGATTGTTTTATGTTGCGGCTTCTACGTTGCACTCTTTGTAATACATTGCTTGCGAAGTGTGAACGGTCATACCGACTGTTAAGCCGATGTCGTTCACTGAGATGCTGTCAGGGTTGTTAATGTAGACTATGATGGTGTTGCCTGATTTTACAGTAATGTCGCTGCTAGCTACGGTGAAATTGTATGTGGCAATTAATCCGAGGTCACTTAAGGTTTCGTTGTATGCCAAGTCAGCTGAGATGGAAGCTTGAGTTGTATTGTAAAACACGTCGGTCCAAGCGGATTCCTGTCCTCGAACACTTATCTTGTCAATTACTAAGTCTCTACCGCCAGTGTTGATCAGTATGAAAGCTGCTTGTGCTTGTGTGGTGCCGTTGTGCCATACGTGCTGTTTTGCCATGTGAATATTTTCTTCTTGGACTCGTGTGCTGGTGACGTTGATTGCGAAGTAGCTGACTACTCCGGCGAGCAGAACTGAAACCACTAGTATGATCAGCGTTGTTACTACAGTGCTCAAAGCCAAACGATTTCTTCGAATGTCCCTCATTTTTATCTCCGGCAACTCGATAGGTCAGAAATTAGATATGATATTTTGTGTGTAGAAATGAACTACACATACTTCACTGAAATGGAATTAACTTTATCTTTCATACAAAAATTGAATTCCCAAAAAAAGGAGGGAAAGATTTTATGTTACTGCTTCCACGTTGGACTCTCTGTAATACATTGCTTGAGCAGTGAAAATCTCTATAGACACGGTTAGGCCGATGTCGTTGATTGAAATGCTGTCTGGGTTTTCGATGAAGATTAGCATTGTGTAACCAGATTTAAGAACCAAGTCGTCTGTAGCCACTGTGAAGTTGAAGGTATCAGTCGGACCTATGGCAACAGTTGTGTTTGAACCATCTCTGATGAATGCGCCAACATACGGTAAGTCGGCAGATACAGTTGCATCTGTTCTACAGTATGTTACGAATTTGTTTGTCGTTGAAGAGTTCCAGTCACTTTCCTGTCCTCTTACGCTTATTTTGTCGATTACTATGTCTCTACCACCCGTGTTGATTATCATCAAGCTGGCTAGAGCCCGGCTGCTACCGTTGTGCCATACGTGATGCTTTGTTATGTGCAAGCTCTCTTCTTGGACTCGCGTGCTGGTGACGTTGATTGCGAAGTAGCTGACTACTCCGGCGAGCAGAACTGAAATTACCAGTATGATAAGCGTTGTTACCACAGTGCTCAAAGCCAAACGATTTTGCAGAATTTTTCTCATAAACTTCCCACCTCCTTGACGGGTTTAGATCGAGTTTTGAAGTGGGTGGAGAGGGAGATATAGACGAGGGACACAAAGTTGAAGAGTTGACTTAACCAGAGAATGATTGCCCTTCCGTTTTGCTGACGATTGATTTTGTCCTTGTTTTTAGACACTGCAGTTTCCACCCACTTTTTGGACAAACAATAGATGTTGCACCTCAAATAAGTATATTATGTCGTATGATTCAATATTCTCTTTGCGGTTTAAAACCTCAAAACAACACTACAACTTCTGCATAAGTATTAATAATCAGACCCCAAATTCAAACAAAACAATCCAAAACACAAAAACATAACCAACATCCCACGTTCACATTAACGCCACTGGCTTTCGGCGCTATCACTGAAGCACACAACATCTCGCCTCCTAGACGTAGCACGCAGTTACACACATGATTAAATAATTTCTACCCAGCAAAATTTGGGACAAACACACCAGATTAGACAGCATAAACAGGTAACTCCACGAAAAAGAGGCGTAAAGATTGTCTTTGGATATGGAACAATACAAGGATGCATTCATAGAAGAAGCCAGAGAACACATAGAGACCTTAACCCAATCACTTCTAGTTTTGGAGAAAGACCCAAAAAACACAGATGCCCTAAACAACATTTTCAGGTCAGCCCACACACTCAAAGGCTCCTCTGGGATGATGGGATTCAAAGACCTCTCAAACCTATCCCATGCAATGGAAGACGTTTTTGACGGCTTACGGAAAGGCGGCGAAGTCTCAAGCGATCTGATAGATGTTCTACTAGAATGCATTGACGCTTTGACAATAAGACTGGAGAACATACAAAACGGAACCGATGAAAAAATTGAAACCAAACCATTTGTGAAGAAAATGCAAAAGTTTTCCAAAAGAACACAAGACACCGCTCCAAACCATGAAGCAACTTCACCTCAGGAGCCTTCTCACCAAGAAACGGACATAGGTCTCTGCGAGAAAGAGAGAAAGAAAATCAAAAAAGCCTTGAAAGCTGGCAAAAAATGCTTTCTGGTTGCTGTCAGGTTTAGTGGTGATTGCATTTTCAAGTCGTTAAGAGCAAACATGGTGTTAGAAAATCTTGCAAAGAAAGGAAAAATAGTCAAGACTACCCCGAAGATACAGGATAACGCTGCGAAGGAAATAGGATCAGAAGTCAAAATTTTTTTCTTAACCAAATCCAGCAAAAAACAAATTGAAGATTGCGCCAAGTCAGTTTGCGAAGTAGATCAAGTCCAAGTTGACTCATTTGACATAGATTCTTCTGAACATAAAGAAGCTGCACAAAAAATTGAAGCTGAAAACAAATCTAAGCCCACGATTGACGCCCAGACAGCTCAAACGGTCAGAGTACATTTCGAACAACTAGACAAATTAATGAATTTGACAGGAGAACTGGTAATAAACAAGATTGCGCTGCTCCAAACCACCTCCAACCTAAAAAATGACGGCTTAAGACGCCTCACCGGAAACATTGACAGACTCACTGCTGATCTTCAGGACCTAGCGATGCAGATCAGAATGGTTCCTGTCAGCCAAATCTTTGATCGGTTCCCAAGACTTGTAAGAGACTTGGCGAGGAAGAAAGAAAAGAAAATAAACCTCATTGTTGAAGGCAGAGAAATCGAAGTGGACAGAACAGTGCTGGATGAAATCGGCCAGCCGCTGATACACATAATCAGAAACAGTATTGATCACGGAATAGAATCATCTGACGAAAGAAGAAATTGTGGCAAAGACCCAACCGGAACAATAAGATTGGTCGCGAAACGTAAGGGAGAACAAGTAATCATTGAGGTATCAGATGACGGCGCAGGTATTGACCCAGAAAAAGTCAAAAAATCTGCGATAAAGAAGGGTTTCCTTTCAGAGGCTGAAGCTGAAAAGATGAGCAGTGAACAGCTTACGAACCTAATTTTTCTGCCTGGAATATCTACCTCAAAGACAGTCACTGAGACGAGCGGTAGAGGAGTGGGAATGGATGTTGTCAAGACGAAGACAGTTGCCCTCGGCGGCTCAGTGAATATGGAGACGCATGTTGGTGTAGGAACAAAAATAAGCCTTAGATTGCCGCCGACATTAGCAATTGTCACGTCTCTTCTTGTCAAAGACTCGAATCAGACATTCGCGATTCCGACCAGTATAGTGTCAGAAATAGTTTGTGTGGATAGAGAGCAGGTAAAGTCGCTTGGAGGTTTCAAGGCGATAGTGGTACGTGGACATGTGCTTCATCTTCTTCACTTGCACGATATACTAGGTCTCAAAGGCGCTGATGAGACAGAATCTCTTGAAGTTCTGGTAACACATGGAAACAACGAAGACGAAAAGGTGGGCCTTGCGGTAGACTCCGTTATCGGTCAACAAGAAATAATGATTAAACCTCTGGCCAAAACTATGATAAACGCTAAAGGATACAGCGGTTTCACTATTCTCGGGAATGGTCGAGTGATTCCAGTTTTAGATCTCCCTTATTTCATCGGTCAAGAAAAGAACGGAAAGACTGGACAAGCCTAGAACCTCGCTAATAAAGGGTAAAAAAGTTCGTATCACTCAAACTTTGCAGAGAACAGGTCCATCTTTCCCATAGCTTAGCCGCGATTTTAGGGTAAAGAATCCTCGCGATTATGCTTTTGCAGATTCTTTCTCACTGGCGTATATGCAGGGAATTGGAACTGGTTTTTACCAATCGTTTTTCGAAATGCATCGATAACGGAAATATCGCTTAACTGGTATGTGGACCTATTTTTGGTGGGTGCTAGTGGATTCCATCAGTTGATTTGATATGAAGGGAAGAGTTGAAACGCGGTCAGAGAATGCCCGTCACGTCATTTTGAAGTATGAAAGTAAAGTGTATCATGTTAATAGGGTAAATGTTCACTGTTCCGAGGGAAAGAAGATGTATAGCGCGGTTTTTAGTGCAAGAAGATTAGAGGATAATAAAGTACTCGATTTGGATTTTGAGATTTCTCGAAATCTGTATGATGTTTTGGTGGAATATACTAAGCTTGAAGATTCGGATCTTCTGCTAGTTTTGCATGTTGAGGGTAACGCCTTCAAGTGGGGTTTTGTAAGCGAAAAATGGTTGCGGCAACAGACTGGGAGCAAAGTCATTAGATATATTGTTTAGTGCTTGTTGTTGAGGGTTCTCTTAAACTTGATTGATGTTAGGGTTCATTGCTAATGTTCAGTAATCGGGTATATTAAGACATAATATTTTTATTGCTTATTCATCTACTAATCGAAGGTAGGTGGGAACCTAATGAAAAGACTACACAAAAACACCACAAAACAGCTGAGAGGTTTTGGAGAGAAACAACCATGGCAGGAGTCCTAATAGCCGACGACGCCTCATTCATGAGAAACGTACTAAAACGAATCGTCCTCCAAGCAGGACACGAAGTAATCGCTGAAGCAGGAACCGGAGACGAAGCAATAGTACTATATCGACAACACAAACCAGACCTAGTTTTGTTGGACATAGTAATGCCCGCTGGAGCAATGGCTAAAGACGGAATTGAAGCGCTCAAAAAAATCATGGCAGAAGACCCATCGGCGACGTGCGTAATGTGCAGCTCCATGGGACAACAAAGCCTCATCGTTGAAGCCTTGAAATCAGGAGCAAAAGATTTCGTCACCAAGCCTTTCAAACCCCACAAAGTCTTAGAAGTTTTGTCCAAGTATTGCTGAGGCGCACCATTTGTGGACACCTCTTTTTCAACGGCTGTTTTCAATCAACACGTTAGGTGCCAATCTGACCAAAATTCCACAAAACAGCGTGAATTCACCCACAGCAACGAAGAAACATTTTGCATCTCAATTTTCTCAATCTGTGGTTGTTCAAAATCATGCCGCTACGCCTATAGAGGAAGTACGGGTTAACATGGCGGATATGAAAGTTGAAGACCGACCAGTTGCCTTGGTAACGAATATTGGATCGTGCGTTGCCGTTTGTATCCATGACGCCATAAACAAATGCGGTGGATTAGCGCACATTATGTTACCTAGCTCAAGCGTAACCCACAACAAGTCTTTCCCTCTAAAGTACGCTGACACGGCAGTTCCAGCCTTGACCGAAGCCCTCCGAAAAATGGGAAAAAGCAGTGTTGCTTTATCAGCCAAAATGGTGGGCGGTGCAAACATGTTTCCAAACATGAGATCTATTACATTGAATATTGGTGAGAAGAATATTGAAGCAGTAAGACAGGCACTAGCAGCGGAGGGAGTTAGGCTGTTAGCCGAAGATGTTAGGGGAAATTATGGTCGAAGAGTTTCCTTCAATGTTGCTGATGGCTCAGTGTGTGTACGAAATGGAAATGGGGAGGTGAAGGAAATATGACTGAGAACATTACGGATCGTTCTGTTTCAGAGAAAAAAAGCGTATCAGAAACAGACGTTTGGGCTTCTGACAAAGGCGCGGATTTGGGAATACTTTTAGAATTGGGAAGCATAGGTGCAGGAAACGCAGCTACGTCAATGTCCGAAATCTTTCAAGAACAAATTTTGATAGAGGTTCCAAAAATCCACACTTTGCCACCGCATCTCGTTTCAAAGTTCTACCAAAAACACGACGTACCTACAACAGCAATTTACATGCAACTGAGAGGAGAAGCCGATTGCGACATGTTGCTCCTGTTTGAGGTGGAGGAAGCAAAGAAGATCGCCGCAATGATGATTATGGCGCCATCCCCAGAAGACGTTGACCCAGAAATGGAAGCATCAGCAATAGAAGAACTGGGTAACATTGTAATTGGCTCATTTCTAACTGCACTATCCGATTTCACTGGCGTAAATCTGGTCCCTAATCCTCCCCAACGGGTTGTTGATTCCTTCGACGCGATACTTGACAGTTTCCTCATAAAACAGTTGCTTGCTTCGGACAGGGCAATAGTCTTTGACACCTATTTCAAACGTGCTGACGGCAACATAAGCGGTATTCTCATGATGTTCCCAAGCAGACAACTACAGAATGTGTTAACTGAGAAAGCGAAAAAATGGGTGACAGGTAATGGCTAAGAACATGAACAAAAAGATGCCGCAAAAAATAGAGGAAAACGGAGACCCAGAGACGATTGACGGGTTTACTGCTGAAAAAGAACTGGATCTCGGAATATTGTTAGAACTGGGAAGTATGGGGGCAGGACGTGCAACTACTGCTCTTTCAGAGATATTTAGTGAACATATAGTGATAGAAGTGCCTAAGCTTCACACTGCTCCGTCGCATCTTATACCAAAAACATATGGAAAGCACGATCAGCTCACGGTAGCGATTTACATGCAACTGAGAGGAGAAGCCGATTGTGACATGTTGTTGGTTCTGGAGGCGGAGGAAGCAAAGAAGATCGCCGCAATGATGACAATGTCACCATCCCCGGAAGAGGTTGACCCAGAAATGGAAGCATCAGCAATAGAAGAACTGGGATCAATCATGATCTGCTCTTTTCTCAGTGCAATTGCTGATTTTGTCGGCATCAAACTGGTTCCAATGCCATCCCACTTAGTTATCGATTCTTTTGGCGCAATTCTCGACAATTTTCTGGTTAAGCAAGATTTAGCATCGGATGTCGCCTTGATTTTTGAGGGGTGCTTCAAGCGGAGCAGCAGCGAAACCGGGGGAGCTCTAGTGATGTTTCCTAGCGTAGAACTGCAAAAATTGCTTGTCAAAAAGAGTCAACAATGGTTGGAACAAGATTATTCGGCTCTGATCAAAGCCAGCCAATATACATTCTGCAAATCTGAATGATTTGGAGGAACACAGTCTATACGGATAGTTGGCAGAGTTCTGGGTATGTTTTGCTCAGTTATTTTTGCACAAAAACGGTTAATCATTATTTGCAATGAAGAGCATCCATACGAAACGAGCGTTCATAACTGCTATCTAGACGCTCAGGGATTTACTTGATGGCGGGGGTGCGGGGATGGGTCTGTCGGCTTCTGGCAAAAATTTCTTAGACACTGTCGCTTTTGAGAAGCTTAAGAGAGTGCTGCATGAGGCTACGGACATAAACTTTGAATGTTACCGTGAATCTTACTTGAAGAGACGACTGAAGATTAGGCTGACAGCAACCGAAACAGAAACATACTCTAATTACATTCGATATTTGAGAGCAAATCCGAACGAATATGACCTTCTTGTCAACGACATCACCATAAACTACACAAAATTCTTCAGGGACCCTGATGTCTTTTCATTTCTGAAGAAATCGATTCTCCCCGAACTTTTAGCTTCTAAAAGATGGGTTAGAATTTGGAGCGCGGGATGCGCCACTGGCGAAGAGCCTTATTCCGTGGCTATTTTGGCGCATGAGATGTTGAAACGGCGATCGAAGGATTGCCGAGTTAGCATCTATGCCTCAGACCTTGACAGAACTGCTCTAGCAAAGGCTAAGAGCGGCGAGTATGACAGTCGAATGGTTCAGGGTGTCGAAGAAAGGCTACTTAACAGATATTTCGAGTTTGACAATGACCTTTATAAGGTGAAAGACTTTGTTAAGCAGCTTGTTCATTTCGAAGAGCAAGATTTGATGACCCTTCCACAACGTCGGAACTTGGATCTGATTTTGTGCAGGAACGTTACAATATACTTTTCAAAAGAGATACAGCACAAGATTTACACGAATTTTTACGATTCGTTAAGAAGCGGCGGGTATCTCATAACGGGAAAGACCGAGCTTGTGAAGGGCGAAGCGAACGAAAAACTTGTGGGCATCAACTCCAGATGTCGCGTTTACAAGAAGCCTTCACCAGCTACTTTGCCTAGAAAACCAAGTTTGATTTCTGCGAAAAACTGATCCAAGATAACTTTTGATTGGTTATTCCAACTAAAAAACAAAAGGTAACCCTTCTCAAATTCGGCAATGAACTAAAGTGCACAGAAATTATTCAGCCTTGAATTTCAAAGTTGTCTGTCAGATAAACCTATGCACATAATCTAATAGTTTTTTTTCGTCTTTTTTGCACTAGTGGGGTAAGGAGGAAAAAACGCGTTATGTCTAAAACAGCACAAGTAGACGAAACAGCAGGCGCTTATCTTCAGTATCTGGAAGGCGTTCAGGGGGCTGTTGTGGCCATCAACAAGGACTTTGATGTCACTTACATCAATGATTTTGGCGCAAAAATGCTGAAATCTACTCCTGACAAGCTTGTTGGCAAGAAGTGTTACAGCCTGTTCAAGACCAAAGACTGCCAATCGCCCAAGTGCGTTTGTGCTATTGCAATGAAAAACAAGAAACAAGCGACTGCCCAGACAAGATCCGGGGACATGCGTATTTGGAACACTGGTTCACCGCTTCTTGATGAAAACGGCAAAGTCATCGGTGCAGTAGAGTACTTGGTTGACATAACCTCTCTCAAGAACGAGGCGGAGAAGACTGCGCAACAAGCGCAATATCTTGGAGGGGTCCAAACACCTATTATAGCCATTGACAAGGACTTTAGCATCACTTACATCAACGAGTATGGCGCTAGCCAGTTAGGGTCTACTTCTGACGAGCTTGTTGGCAAGAAGTGTTACAGCCTGTTCAAGACCAAAGACTGCCAATCGCCCAAGTGCGTTTGTGCTATTGCAATGAAAACCAAGAAGCCAGAGACTGCTGAGACAGTTTCTAATGGACAATGGCATGTCCGGTGTACTGGTTCACCGCTTTTTAATAAAAAAGGCAAACTCATCGGCGCAGTAGAGACTATTGCAGATATAACTGAGTTGAGGAATGCGCTGAATAGTACAAAGGAGTTAATCCAGTACAGTGCCACGGTAGCCGATAACATTGAAGGTCTTTCAGGAGAGATATTGAAGACAACAGAGAGCATAGGCACTATGGGGACCCAATCGGCACATGCAGCCGAAAGATTGAGTAACACTATGCAACAGGTAATGGCAGCTTCACAGAACGTTTCTGACGGAGCACAGAGTCTCTCAAAGCTTGCCCAAGAAACGGCAAAGAACGTTCAAGTCCTTATGCAGAAAATGGGTCATGTCAACACAAACACAACTGAAGTAAACAAAATCGTAGAGTCATCTAACAAGTTAGCACAAAACGCCAGCGAAAGCGGAAAACTAGCGCTAAAATCCCTAGGTGCAATCAAAGAAGCATCCAGCGACGTGGGAACAACCATAAGTGAAGTAAACGCCTCAGTCAAAAGCGTAGCCGGACTAGCAGACGACATCTCACAGATTGCAGGACAAATTAACATGTTGGCTCTGAACGCAGCTATCGAAGCAGCCAGGGCGGGTGAAGCAGGCCGTGGATTCGCGGTTGTAGCTGATGCCGTCAAACAACTTGCAGGCCAAGCAGGAACTGCAGCTAAGACCTCCGTCGAATCAATCGACACTATAACAAAAGCTGGAGAAAGAGCCGGCACTATGTCAAAGAGCGCGGACCAAGCAGCTAAAGACGGAGACATAAATGTTAACGAAACGGTTACCGGCTCTCAACAAGTAGCATCATCGATGGAAGAGATTTTGGGAGTAACCAAAAAGCTGGAAACAGCGGTTCAAGAGAGCATTAAATACCTTGAGGACGTAGGCAGCGTAATCGAGCAGGTTGCGAGCTTCTCAGAAGAATCCGCGTCTGCATCAGAGGAAACTGCAGCAAGCATCGAGGAACAGACAGCAGCAACAGAAGAGGTGGCGGTTGCAGCCACAAAGGTTCAGGAAGAGGTCGTTAACGTCATAGAACTGTCCAAGAAAATCGTGACGGAAGTCAAGAATTTCAGACAACTGTGGCAGTAGAGGGCGTTTACCATGGCAGCGACTGGAGATGTGCAAATAGTCAACTTCACTGTCGGCGACGTGAACTACGGCGTGCCAGTAGAGCAGGTTAGGGAGGTTAGGGATGTGCAGGCTGTGACCCCTGTTCCAGGAGCCCCCAGATACATTGAGGGCGTAACCAATCTTAGAGGTCAGATAATAACAGTGATGGATCTTAGGAAGCGGCTCAACATAGAGGAGACAGAAGGTGGAGGCGAGAAAATCATCGTCATCGAATTGGGCAAGGCTGCAGTGGGCGTCGTAGTTGACACTGTAACAGAGGTTTCAACTATTGCGGGAGCAGACATAGAGAGACACATGCAAGTCACCAAAAAATTGGATGATTACTTGGTGGGTGTCGGAAAACAAGGAGAAAAACTCATAGTCATCCTTGACCTAGCCAAAATAATCTCTGATGTCAAAGAGGACCTACCAGAACAGGGAAAAACAGCAGCCACGAAGTCTCCCACAGCCAAGAAGATACCTGCCATCTGACTGCAATACCGATGTCCTTGAACAACAAAGCGAAGACAACTTTCACACCCTCTTTACCCCTCTGTTTTGTTTCCTTTCTAAATCAACTTACGGCGATTGATGCGGAGGAATAGCTTTGCGAGTTTTAGTGGTTGACGATTCTGCTTTCATGCGAAAAATCATTACGAGCATGATCAATTCGGACCCGCAATTGACTGTTGTGGGCACAGCGTTTGACGGATTTAATGCGTTAAAGAAGATTTCTCAGCTCCGCCCCGATGTAATCACTCTGGACGTTAATATGCCACGTATGGACGGGTTGACAACACTAAAACGGATAATGAAGAAGCATCCCCTACCCATCATAATGTTGAGTGCTGCTACCCAAGAGGGAGCAGAAACAACCTTCATAGCGCTTAAACTTGGAGCCGTTGACTACATACCCAAACCGTCAGGGCAAATCTCGCTTGACATAGAGAAAGTAAGAAGCGAACTTGTGGATAAAATCAAAACCGCTGCGCAAGCCAAAATCGTTACCCACGAACCTGAAACCTGTTCTCCGGTCAGAATCAAACAAAAAGTCAAAGAGAAAATAATCACAATCGGAGCCTCAACAGGGGGTCCTCCCGCGCTGGAGGAAATTCTGGGTCAACTCCCAAAAAACACGCCGCCGATATTGATTGTGCAGCATATGCCCTCTGGATTCACCCATTCATTCGCAAAAAGACTGGATCGTCTTTGCAGTTTTGAAGTTAAAGAAGCCGAAGACGGAGACGTCATCAGTCAGGGGCGGGCTCTTATTGCTCCAGGCGGCTACCACATGACGGTTACTAGAGATGGGCGAATACAGCTTGATTGTGGACCCACAAAATATGGTGTGAGACCCGCAGTTGATCCGATGATGAGAACTACGGCGGAAATTTATGGGTCAGAGACGATTGGGGTGATTCTGACGGGGATGGGGCGGGATGGTTCGTCTGGCATGAAAGCCATCAAGAAGAAGGGAGGAAGAACCATAGCCCAGGACGAGGCAACCTGCACAGTGTTTGGCATGCCCAAAACAGCCATACAACAAGGCAGCGTAGAAAAAATATTGCCGCTCTCCAAAATTCCAGAACAAATCCTCAAATGGTGCTAAAGCCTACACAGAACAGAACCATATCAGGAGCCTAATAGAGGTTCATTGTTGAAAACAGTATTTTTTCTGTTTTTCCAAGAAGGTGAACAGAACAGTTGCTAGACGTGTTTAAAGGATTCATGCGTACAGTTAGAGTATGCTAAGCAGGAGCGATTGTATCCCCAAAAAAGCGGAAACAACGACAGATGCGCCTGCTATTCCGGCTATGAGCAGTATGTTTTTTGGCGTGAGAGGAAGAAATGAAGAGGAGGGAGTCTCTTGTTCTTTGTCTTTGATTTCGTATTCTTTGATTTGCTCGGTGGTGGCGTCGATCTGCACAGTTGCAGTCTTCTTGGCTAGCCCCACCTCAACAATATAAATGTCTTCTTCTAGGGAGGCTTTGATCGGCTTGAGACCCTGCTTGTTTCCCAGCCTCTTCAAGAAGTTTGTGGCGATCAAAGTAACCTCTTCAGCGTTAAGAAGCTTGGTCTCTTCTTCTTCCTCATCGTAAGTTTCCTCATCATCAGCGGACATAATGCTATTCCTCCAACAAGTTTACTCGATCAATTGTTCATAAAAAAAACTGTGCGTAACCTGTGCAACTGACGCCTAGTCGCAGGTTACTTCCTAGGGTTCGTGTGTTGAATCTAGGTCAGACAAACTAATCCATATTTCGGGTAGTTACTCTCTTTTCATAACCATTTTTACCCATTATCTACAATCTTGCTATACAATAATCCAATTCAGATATACAAATTGCTAATGAGGAATAGTCGTTGCGTGGGTGGTTAACTAAAGGGTTCGGTTTATGCATCATTGTTCTAATCTTCGTCATGACTGGGATAGCGCCACTGCCTTTTCCGCCAGTTGCTCATGCTTCAGCGGAGCCCACGGTTCCATACGATCTCGGAAACTGGACATACATAAACAAGCCTGTTCTTCCTGTCAGAATTAATGCGTCTCAGATTCCGATAGGGTCCGATTGGACTTACGTTTATCCTTTGGAGGAGGGCTCAGCTTACCGTGTTTACTGTTACGGAAACTGGATCGACCCCTCCCCCACATTAAACAAGACAGATTACGACATCTTTGTTTACAACCCCTCTGGAGAACTCGAGTCCTACCACACTGAGGCAGCGGGATTACCTGAGCACTTAGGCACGACGGTTGACCACCCGTTCTTCATCCCTGAGCAGACCGGCGACTACAGTTTCTGCGTAAAGAACGATGCCCGAGAGAGCGATGGGGCTGAGGCTGCGACTTTCATGTTGATTGAGCACGTTGAAACAGGCATATGGCATCAACGTTACATGGAGGGAAAAGTAGACGATGAGCCGGTTGAAAAAACGACTTGGGCATACGAATTCAACGCCACAAACAGCCGTATCGAAGTCATTGTTGAAGTGCCAGACACCCTTGACATGTACGAAGCCCGACTTTACATCATGACGAACCCGTCAGAAGATGAAAAAGCCTCGCTGAATGGTGTGCCTCTAGCTTGGGAACCGGCACTATACGGTGACAGTTCAGAAAACTACGGCGGATACAACCTGGACAGCGATGGGCTCAGATACAATGAGGCGATGGCGAGTTGCGAGTATCCGGGAGAGGACATGCTGATCAACTTCACCGCCCCTGTTGAAGGAAACCTGCTTTATCACCTCGCATTCATAGCTGAGCATGGAGAGGGCACCATAAACTTCATGGTTAAAACTGATTTCGGCGCCCCAGAGTTGACACTAGTAGACCCCGTGGAGAAGGTGAAACCAGACAATGAGACAAGCATAACCGCCCACATAGAAGAACAAGCCAACCTGGAAACGGTGACCCTGAATTACACAAGCAACAACTGGACAACATCAAACGCCGCAGAAATGATTGCGTCCCAGAACCGAACCTACACAGGAACAATCCCAGGGCAACCAGCCGGAACGGTAGTCAATTACACGGTTTTGGCGCGTGACACCAGCGGAAACAGCGCAGAGGTCTTGGGCAGTTATGAGGTGAAGAACTGGGCAAACATAACCTTGGAGCTGTCGATTCCAGTTGTTTATTATGGCGAAAACATCACGGTGACAGGTTCAACTCCGGTAAGCGAAACAAACGTGACCTTAACCTACGCGATGTTGAAGAATTCCACGTTAAGTTCTACTGTGCTAGATTCTGCTGCTGCAAACGATGCAATATTGAATTACACATCGAACAACACTGCAGTGTCCAGATTGGTGCCCACAGACTCTTCAGGGAACTTCAGGGATGTCTACTCTCTGAACCAAACTGGAAAATGGATCGTCTGGGCAAGCTGGAATGGAAGCGAAACCTATTTTGCCGCATCCAGTGATTACCTGAAATTCACAGTGAAGAAGATGCTCATGTCCGTAACCTGCAACATAACCTCGAGGAGCCTAACCATCGGAGACAACGTTACCGTGACAGGATTTGTTTACCCCAGAGTGGCGAACCTGACCGTCACCGTAACTTTCATCGCCTCCAACAGCACAATCAAACAAACCGCAACCACAGACTCGAATGGAACATACTTGGTCAACTGGAAACCCGACTCGATAGAAATGTGGCGGGTTCACGCCCACATAGCCGAAGATGCATCCAGAAGCGCAGCATACAGCAACTCAACCTCCTTCAAGGTAGCCGACACGTGGCTAAACCAGTACATGCTCTACATAATAGGCGGAGTTGGCGGTGTCGCAGGGGTTTCCGTTGTTGTTTTCATAATCAGAAGACGAAGATACGAATAAACCGCCACACACAAAAACAGACAAACCCTCTAACACAGAAAACACCCCAAAAAAAGAACATATTAGAAACATAATAACAGAAGATTGATGAAAACAGCCTTTTCTTTTTTGCCAAAGCACAAGTTTCCCAAAAAGGCGTACATCAAACAGAATGCAGGGGGGTGTGGAGCACACGCAAAAAAGGCGAATTGGCGTGTGGGTGGGAACGCTAATATTCAACCTTGATAGGAGTTGCGTGTGCTCGGTTCAGATTCCGATTCTGAGCAATAAAAGATTTCTGAATTTCACGTATATATTTCAAGTTCCAGAGTCACACAGCAGGTTTCGCTTCTGTGGATAGGCAGTCAGAAACCTTTGGGCATGCTTCACTGTGCAGAAGAGTTAAAAGTATTCCAGAGAAGACCTTGACATAGAATGGTTACGTTTGTGTAGTAGCTGGTTGCCTCCAGTTCTAGTGTTGAAGGAGTGAAACATGAAAAGAAAGCATCTGTCAAAGAAGGAAGTTGAGCACATCGCCTGGCTCGCCCACATAGAGCTCTCCGACAAAGAGAAGACTCTCTTCACCGAGCAGTTCAACGAAATCCTCGACTACTTCAAAAAGATCGACGAGGTGGACACGGAGGGAGTTGAACCCACATACCACGTTTTAGACCTCAAGAACGTCTCCCGGAAAGACAAAACAACGCCTTCGCTGCCCACAGACGAAGCCCTCAGAAACGCCCCCAAAAAAGAGAAAAAATTCATCAAAGCCCCCAGAATCGTTTAGGAGGCACGAAAGAAATGCCGAAGCTACAGGAGTTAACCGCCCGAGAAACCATCCAGAAGATACGGGGCAACGAAGCCACAGCCGAAGAATGCGTCCACGCCGTTTTTGAAACAATCCACAATCTAGAAGACAACATCAACGCCTACGTCACCCTAACCGAAGAAGAAGCCCTCAAAAAAGCCAAGCAGATCGACAGAAAAATCTCCGAGGGAAAACCAGTCGGAAAATTGGCGGGCGTCGCCATAGCCGTCAAGGACGCAATCTGCACACAGGGAATAGCCACCACCTGCTCTTCGCGGATGCTCAAAAACTTTGTTCCCCCCTACGACGCCACAGTCATTGAGCGGATCAAACGAGAGGACGGCGTGATCATCGGAAAAACAAACATGGACGAGTTTGCCATGGGCTCCTCCACCGAAACCAGCTACTTCGGTCCAACCCGCAACCCATGGGACACTTCACGGGTTCCCGGAGGATCATCTGGGGGAAGCGCAGCGTGCATCGCCACTGACGAGGCGGTCTTAGCGTTGGGAACTGACACCGGAGGCTCTATTCGTTGCCCAGCCAGCTACTGTTCAGTTGTAGGCTTGAAACCAACTTACGGGTTGGTTAGCCGTTACGGATTGATTGCGTACGCGAACAGCCTTGAACAGATCGGTCCCATGGCAAAGGACGTTTACGATTGCGCCCTGTTTCTCACGGTTATTGCGGGTCATGATTCCAAAGATGGAACTTCCGTGAACGTGGCGCCGAAAGATTACACTGAACTCCTGAAGGACAGTGTAGAAGGATTCAGGATTGGTGTGCCCAGAGAGTTCTTCGGCGAGGGGACAAGTGACGCTGTTGAGAAGCATGTTTGGAGTGGCATCCACAAGCTTGAGGAATTGGGGGCATCTTACGAGGAAACTTCGCTTCCCACTCTTGAGCACTCTCTTGCCGCCTACTACATCGTCGCCATGTCTGAAGCCAGCTCAAACCTAGCAAGATACGACGGCTTACGTTACGGCTACCGAGCTGACAAAGACGAGGGAGACTGGGCAACAGTTTACTCACAAAACAGGCGAATTGGATTCGGAACTGAAGTGAGACGCCGAATAATTCTTGGCACATACGCGCTTTCAGCGGGATATTACAGCAAATATTACTTGAAAGCCCTCAAGGTTCGAACCCTGATTCGAAACAACTTCGAAGAAGCCTTCAAGAAATATGACGTTCTAATCGGTCCCACCATGCCTTTTCCGCCCTTCAAAATCGGAGAAAAAATAGAAGACCCGCTGGCACTCTACATGAGCGACGTGGACACAGTGGCAGCGAACCTAGCCGGATTGCCCGCCATATCGGTTCCCTGTGGATTCACGGATGGTCTTCCGGTTGGAATGCAGATCATGGCTCCGCCGCTCAGAGAAGAGTTGACGCTGCAGGCTGCATACACCTTCGAACAGAACACGCCATACAGAAACCGAAAGCCAGCAGTCAAATGAAAAAAGTTGCGAAAGAACTATAGTCTGCCTGCTCCACATACTGTTTGGTGAATCCATGGACAAACCATATTTCCGCCAGCTCTTCGAGCCGCAACTGAAGGACCCAATCTTTGTAGAGGGACTTAGGGGCTTGGGAAATGTGGGAATGATCGCAGCAAGGCATCTTATAGAATCCACTGGCGCTAAAGTGTTCGCCGAACTGTATGCCCCCTACTTCCAGGACTACGTAACCGTAAACAAGGATGGAACCTGCCGTCCACCCCATTACAGGTTCTACGCAGCCAAAACCGAAAAAAACCATTACATCATCTTGACTGGAGACTCGCAGCCTTCCCTAGAGGACACCGTAGCCCACTACGACCTATGCGACGAAATCCTAGATTTCGCAGA
>Ga0315550_1000685_pt1 | contig 20897 bp, 18 predicted proteins | sample SalMarSW160190MG_2_FD_203100 | JGI IMG/M metagenome (GOLD analysis project Ga0315550, IMG submission 203100) | Salt marsh sediment microbial communities from the Plum Island Ecosystem LTER, Massachusetts, United States - Salt Marsh Sediment SW1601-90 ... | reverse complement strand
ACGGCCCTCAACAAGATTATACAGGATTATACTCGTGAGGCCGGTGTGCGCAACCTGGAGCGTGTGATCGGCAGTATCTGCCGGAAGTGCGCGGTGAAGATCGCTTCACAGGAGATAAACCACGTTGAAATTACTCCAGAGAAAGTCCGCGAATACCTGAAAAAAGAGAAATTCGATTCAGAGTCCTCAGAGTCAGTGCAGATACCAGGAATTGCAACAGGTTTATCAGTAACTCCTTTTGGCGGCGATATACTCTTTATTGAGGCAACATGTATGAAGGGTGGGGGGAAACTGACCATTACCGGCCAATTAGGTGATGTAATGCGTGAAAGTGCGCAAATCGCATATAGTTATACACGCTCCAAGGCCGGACAGCTGGGTTTTGATCCGAGCCTTTTTGATCAGACTGACATCCATGTCCATGTACCGGCAGGCGCTATTCCCAAGGATGGGCCATCAGCAGGAGTGGCAATATTCATGGCAATGGCTAGCTTGTTGAGCGGGAGATTGGTCCGTAGTGATGTCGGCATGACAGGTGAAGCAACGCTGCGTGGCCGAATGTTGCCCGTAGGCGGTATTAAGATGAAGGTATTGGCAGCTCACCGTGCAGGGCTTACTACGGTGATCCTGCCAAAGCGAAACGAGCAGGATCTTGAGGAACTGCCTGAGGATGTACTAAATGCAATGACCTTTGTGCCTGTTGAATGGATTGATGAGGCACTCAAGGTTGCACTGGTACCGGACGAGCCCGTGTCCAATGAGCCTGACGATATAGATGAGATTGGGTTTCTGCAGCAACCAGCAGTAAGCCTCAATTAGATTTTTATGATTACTGGTATACCACTTGTGTGGCACAGAAAAATCATCCAGTAATCCTCTGATCTATGCTGGCATTTTGAGCATCTTCCGGATTGTAGTTTCGTATTCCGGGAAATACCGGCCAATAACCGGAAGATCGAAGGCTCTCAGAATGCTGGTGTTGCTCTCGCGCTTAAGAAGAAACTCAAATGATTTCTCTACCAGGTTCTCTGCTGAGGTGTGCCCACTGGTAAGCTTTTCATGATAAGAAGAATCGACGGTAACTCTATGGGTCGTGGTTGTTAGGCCAGCAACGGTAACTTCGAAGGTGCAATCGTCAATTTTCTTCACCGTTATCATTGTTCATCCTTTCTCGGCAGTTCCGCTCTTTCGAACCCAGAATGGCTCGGAGAGGAGACGTGATCCCTCTACGAACGTCAGCTATATTTGTATCACATTGAAGGAACCGTAAATCAATGCTTTAAATAGGTTGCCGCCTTACTTTACTAGCCGCTTGAATGCCAGGTTCAACGCAGGCCATTGCATCGTAATCAGCCATTTTTTGCCTCCTTCCAGGTTTAGTAGTATGCCGAAAGATCTTTTTTTACCCAAATCCTGGTTTTAGAAATACGATCCATTGATTAGTGCACATCATAGCAGATAATAGGCAAAAAATCACGGTTTTGGAGAGCCTGTATGTCATGTTTCTGAAGGGCTTACCCGCCGTGTTTCGTGAGGGTTTACCCGTCGTCCTTCTGACGGACCTGACCACCTTTCCTGTCCCCGTTACTTTCTTTGTTGTCGCGATGCACGAGCAGAGTGAGTCTACGATTTCCATAAATCCGCACACTTTCTCCCTTTTCAATGGGCAAACTGTTTTTCACTACCTCAGCCTGCCACAACTCACCGTGGATATGGACGTAACCCGAGGGAGCCAGTCTATTTTCAGCGATACCTCGGAGCCCTATCATCGAGTTTGCAGACCCCTTATAGCTTCGGTCATAGGCACGCCACGTGAAAGGGAAAAGGATTACATCCTTGGCAATCCAGAGCGCGATGAGGCCCCAGATAAACCACGCAGGAAGGCTAACCCATCGCTGAACCAGGGCCAGCATTAAGATTAGCAGCACCAGTGCTGGCATCTGGAGTAGGACATATCTTACCACAACCCGAGATGACCACGCTCTTTTATTCATGTTTTCTTATAACCCGTAGCTTGAGAAAGTAATTGAAAGCATCAAAAAACTCGCAGAGGAATACAATTTTGACCTCTTGTACCTCTCTTTTCTTTTTTTTTCAGCCTTTCAGTAGCGCTCTTCAGATTTTCAAAAAAGATATGAAAGGCATCCACGGGAACATCGTGTTCACCCGCAGTCCCATCGACAAAATGCAGATCACTGATAATCACAAGCATACTTTTCCTCCTTTCGGTCTGCCAGATCTTTCACCTTGACCCTTTCTTTTCGAACCATGCATTATCCATAATGCCGACAAAGCCCTTCATTTGGAACCTCAAGGGAAGTTACACAATTTCTGCATCAATGTTCCCTTTGACTTTCATGGAGTTTTTTGTTGTTTAAGGATGCTCTGCTTTACAAGAGATGATTCTCAAATTTTTGCGTAAGTTCTCAAGGCTTACTTTCCCTGCGTCGATGGTTGACCAAAAGCATACCCAGTGGGACTAAGGTAAGTGCTACAATAAGGCCTGGACTAATTCCCTCTCCTAAGATCAATACACCGCTTATGAATACACCAAAGACTGGAGTGAAAAAAGAAAAGGCGTGGAGGAGGCTGACAGGGTAACGGTGAATCAGCTCGAACCAGAGGAGATAGCTGAGGAAAGCAACTATGATACACTGATAAAACACTGAGAAGCTCGTGATCAAGGAAAAGCCGGAAAAAATGGGGTCTTCTATGATGATACTCATGAGGAATAATAGGGGTGTAGAAAAGAAAACCTGGTAGAAGAGGGTTTGCAAGGGTACGGTCTGGTAGGATAGATATTTCTTTACATAGACGGTTGTAGATCCCCAGATCGCTCCACTGGCAAGGATCAATAGATCACCGGGCAAAGCATTGAAGGAAAGAGAGCCGAGATCTCTCATGAAAAGGGCAACAACACCAGCAAAAGCCATGATGAGACCTGCGGCTTTCCAGAGATTGAGCCGGTCACCTTTGAGAAAGAAATGCGCTTCGAGGGCTACAAAGAAGGGAGCGGTGTAAAGGAGTATATAGGTTCTGGAAGCCAGTGTGTATCCGAGTCCTACATAGATTAAGCTAAATTCAAAACCGAATAAAAGTCCGATTACTAAACCGTGAAGAAGGACGCTTTTAGAAGGAAAAATAATAATCCCTTTGGCCTTCATCCAGATGTAAATGCATAAACTGGCTACGAGAGAGCGAAGCCCGGCCATAAACAGAGGGGCAAGCTCGCGGGCTCCGATCTTAATGATGGCCATGTTAGCTCCCCAGATCGTAGCGAGGAGTAAGAGAGCAGCTATTGGTTGCCAGCGAAGTTGTGCTTGGTACATAGCGGTTATTCTGCTTTAAATAATAAAAGGGCTTTTTGATTAATACAGAATAGGAAGAATATGGGTGTGTGTCAAGTTTATCAAAACATATGATGTAGTGGGAAAGGAAGGGCGATCAAATTTATTGAGAGAGTAGCCTTAGAAAAAGAGAGTTTGAAAATATTGTTCCAATATCCTGTGCTTCGTTTCAGCGCCTTTGCCGATTAAAACATCAACACTTTTTCCTTATTTGCTTAAGAAAGGTATCCCAAAATTTTGTAAGCGGTAAACCCACGATGGTGATATATTGACTGGTATCTCAATAATTCATGGACAATAGGGGAGGGGAAGAGGTTTTTCTGGCGGACTGACCCTATTCACGTAATGTATTTATCTATGGGCTGGATATTATTTTAAAGTAGTGCTGCCAAAATATAGCAATAGCGGTCATGAGCCGTATGGGCTTTACTGACTTTCCTTCTTCAAGCTCATATGTTTCGCCACCTAAAACAAATGTCCTGGTTTTTGGATTGGTATATGTATCACCGTGGTAAAAGCTGTTGCGAATAAAACGAATTAAACTAAACTCCCTTACCATGCGGCTCAATGTAGGATTATCGATATTCTTACTTTGCAAAATATGCTTATATGCATCGTTGAAATGTTTTATTTTCTCATCCTTAAAAATCTGCCCATGAGTTTCTCTCACAAACTTTTCGAAAATGTTGCACATGACAAATACGCCGCCAATATTTAACCAGCGGATATATTCTTTGTGCATCCCGTCCTTTTGTGACAACGAGCGATATTTTACAAGAAAGGGGTTTGAGGTGTTGGATAATTCTGTTTTGCTATCGTCCAAACTGGTGTGTGCAAGAAGGTCAAAGTGATATACAGCAATGATGTTCATAATATCTTCAATAAATGTTGATCGTTGCAACTTTCCACTGCTCAATTGCACTTGAATGTCCTGTTGCACTTTTTCAATATCCAATAAAGTCTGTGCTATTGTCGTCATTTCGAGGCCTCATTAAAAAAATGTCGTATTCATTTCATTTACTCATTGTAAAAACTAAGGAAAGTCTTGTCAATCCATGGTTTACTCACTCCATCAAGTACTATTGTTTTGTATACATAGCAAGCTTTTGTTTTCGCTTCAGAATTGTTTTCTTTAGAGCATGGTGGAATGGCAAAAGCTCATATGATATAGAAGTATACGGCTCGCAAGGAGGATTAAGCAGTTTTTGCACGAATGTGAACTTTTAGAAATAGTGCCAGGAAAAATCTAAAAATTATGTCTCTTTAAAAAATTCAAAACGCAAGAGATATATTCTTTAGGCTGATGTTCGTAAGTGTTGTGACCACAGTTTGGCAGGATTGCAAGTTCTCCGTTGGGAAGGCAGCGATAAAAAGCGACAGCCTGTTCAACATCAAAGAGGAAACTCCTATCGGGATACAGTACAAGAGCAGGGCATGTAACCGATGGTAATACATCTCTCAGATCAAAGAAACCTGTGCCGTAAGCCCCGCCATATTTACAAAATTGATTGAAAAATGATTCAGCATCCTCTCCATGCCAATCAACCAGCTTTTTTTTAATCTCGGGCTCCAGATCTTGAAATGGATTTGTAAACTTCAAACTGTTCAGTTCCCGCATAGTCATTTTACTGTAACACTGGGTACTTGAAACGACAATGGTGGTAACGTGATGGGGATACATGACGGCATAGTCTATTCCAACGACTCCTCCCTCACACTGACCAATGATATGAAAAGAATCAATATTGAGAAGCTCCTTCAATATGGCCAGCTCTTTAACGCTCTCAGAACGAAATATATAGCTTATATAAAATTCTTCAAAATCAGCACCCTTTTCTGACTGTCCATACCCTCTTCTGTCATACATGACTACCCGGTACCCTTTTTCAACCAAGTGTGGGTATATATCCTTCCATATTTTTGTGCAGCCAAAACCATGGTGGAGAAGCACGATGGTATCACCAGAGCCATGAATCTCGTAATATATCTTCATTCCATTTATATGTTCGAAAGGCATTGATATCTCCATGTTGGTAGTAACATTTTTTTATTCGTTTGAATGATTAATAGATTTCATTACATTAATTGGGGAAGGCCTATCAGGTCTTCCCCTTATTTTAATCAGGCTATGACGAGAAAGATGTGGGCTCAAGGTACCTCTTCACCATTCCCCATGTCAACATGAATAATGAGGATCTGATTCTTCATCTTTTCTGTACCTTATTACTTTAACAATTAAACAGTTTTTGCTTTTTCCCAAAGGAAAGATTATATTCGCGTAGAAAGCTTAAATGGTGAGATCAAAGCGATGGTTAATTGGTATACACAGAATACTTTTGAAGCCTTCATAAGATGTGAGAGAAAAGAATAGGGGGGACTATGGAAAAACTCATCATCACCGCAGCCATTACCGGAAGCAGGATTACTCGTGAGGCAACGCCCTATATTCCCATCACACCTGAGGAGATTGTGACCTCAGCCATAGAGTGTGAGGAGGCGGGAGCCTCCATAGTCCATATTCATGTGAGAGATCCGAACACAGGTCTTGGGACTCAGGATATTGCGCTCTTCAGGCAAGTGGTCGAGCCATTGCGGGAGAAGACCAATCTAATTCTATGCCTTACCACGAGCGGCATCCCCGGAAGAAATTTCCATATCGAGGAGAGACTCACACCGTTGGAGTTGGAGCCCGAGCTTGCCTCTTTTGACGCGGGATCCATCAATCTGGGCGAATCGGCCTTTATCAATACTCCCGAGTTTCTTCAGGCTGCTGCCATTCGTATGAGGGAAAAGGGGGTGAGGCCGGAGCTCGAGATCTTCGATGTGGGGATGATGGTCACCTGTCTACGCATGAGGGAGGAGGGCTCCCTTACCGATCCGCTTCACTTCCAGTTTGTGCTGGGCACTTCCTGGGGTATCCCTGCTACCCCGAAATCTCTGCTCCTCCTCCTCGACTACCTCCCCGAGCGATCCACCTGGTCAGTGATTGGAATCGGAAGGGCACACCTTCCCATCTGCATGATGGGACTTATTTTGGATGGGCACATCAGGGTGGGCATGGAGGACAACATCTACTACAGAAGGGGCGAACTCGCGAAGACCAATGCCCAATTAGTGGAACGGATTGTCAGGATTGCAAAGGAGTATGGCAGGGAGGTGGCGGCCCCTCAAGATGCCAGGAAAATTCTCAGACTCAAAATAAGGCCGTAAGAAAACAGAAATCATTCAATGAAAGGAAGGCGTATGGAAATAAACAAAGTTGCCTGCGTGGGTGCTGGGCTTGTGGGTCAAGGATGGGCCACGATCTTTTTATCACGAGGCCTTGAGGTGATCATGCAGGATATAAGCCAGGAGATACTCAATGAATCGATGAAGCACATTCGGATGAATTTAAAGTTTTTAGAAACACACGGTCTTGTGCAGAAGGGAAATTTTGAAGCTGGGCGAAACAGGATAAAAACGACCACCGATATTACCGATGCATGTGGCCACGCAGACTACGTTCAGGAATCCGTGCCCGATACCTACGAGATCAAGAAGCGTGTTTTCAGTGAAATGGATGCCGCTGCCCCGGCTCATGTGATATTGGCTTCCAGTGCTTCAGGATTACTGATGAGCGATATCCAGGAGGTGACTACAAGGCCTGAGCGTTGTGTTCTTGTGCACCCGATACTTCCCGTGCACCTTATACCCACCGTTGAGATCGCTGGTGGGGAGAAGACTTCCAGCACAACGGTCCAGGAAGCCCGCGAGTTTATGGAAAGGATAGGCAAGAGCCCTGTGGTGCTCAGGCGGGAGGTTCCAGGGTATATTATAAACAGGCTTCAGGCAGCGTTGTTGCGCGAGGCGATTGATCTCGTTGACAAGGGTATCGCGAGCCCGGAAGAGGTAGATAAGGCCTTTTGCAGGGGAACGGGACTGAGAGATCCTGTTGTGGGACCTTTTCTGCGCATGCATATTGCCGGGAATGGGATCGAGGATTTCATAGAGAACTTCGCCCAATCATACCGCTATAGGTGGGAGACAATGGAGACGTGGACCTCTATACCCCCTTCAGCCATTGAACCAGTGATTAATGGTACGAGAGATATGGAGATTGTAAGCGAAAAGTCGTTAGGAGAGGTGAGAGCATGGAGGGATGAGATGCTCGTAAAAATACTGAAGCTGATGGAAAACAATTAAGATGGTAGGAATTCCCTTAATATCTTTCTTCAATACATGTCCGCCGTATTTATGGCGGACTGGCGAGCTTACCCGCCGTTAAAACATTTCATTTCGTAATTACCCAAAAAAGATTTACCCCTTCACAAGTCTAAATAAATAAATCAACATTTACCAATGAAGGAACATTTGCCATTGACATCAGTAGAAGAAATTATTAATGTATAGTAAAATACTATAGATTAAATTAGTATAAAAAATAACCATCTAAATTAATAAATGGGGCCTTGAAAACTGATCAGACCGAAGAGGTTTATTCTAATTTCCATCAGCGGAACGATTACGCTGGAAGATACAGCACGTGCGCTGGATAAATTTCCCCTGGTTGTTGCAAGACATCAGGATATTGTATTTATTTTAAGGCCAACCAAGGTTGTTTGATGGAGGAATCATCTAATGAGACTATCAACTAGAAGTCGTTATGGAGCAAGAATGATGCAAGACTTGGCAGAACATTATGATAAAGGACCCACACGGTTAGGTGAAATTGCGAAGCGTCAGGATATATCTGTTAAGTACCTTGAACAGCTCATTATCCCCTTAAAGCAGGGCAATTTCATAAGGAGTGTACGGGGCCCCAAAGGGGGACATATGCTGGCAAGGCCACCAGAGGAAATTAGTGTTGGGGAAATTGTAACAGTGCTCGAAGGCGGAGCTGAACTTACCGATTGTGTTGGAAATCCCGATCAATGTGGAAGGTCGAGCAGCTGTTTGACCCGTTGCATCTGGAAAGATGTCTCAAAAGCGATATATGATCAACTACATTCCATTACTTTGTCTACAATACTCGAGATGGAGAAGAGCGTTTAAGATGCGCTGTTCTAATTTTATTAGTACACAGGATTGTAATGAGGTGATTACGGACGATAAAGAGAAGAGATAATGAAGATCGTTTCCATTGCCATAAGCAAGAAAAAGGGGACACGAAAGGCCCAGATTGATCAAGCCTCTCTCATTCAGAATCACGGTCTTGAAGGGGATGCCCACGCAGGCCCGTGGCACCGGCAGGTGAGTTTTCTTGCCTCTGAAAGCATTGAGGCCTCGAGAAAAAAGGGTTGTGATGTCACCTTTGGAGACTTCGCTGAAAACATTGCCACATCGGGTATTAACTGGCAAAAGGTGCTTGTGGGTACCCTAATCCACCTGGGAGACTCGGCGATTGTGAAAATTACACAGATCGGCAAGGAATGTCACAATAAATGTGCCATATACTATCTGGCCGGGGATTGTATCATGCCTCGGGAGGGGATCTTTGGCCGTGTATTCAAGGGAGGGAAAATACATCGTGGCGATATGGTCCGGATTATTCGCGATCCATGAGGTTGTTATGTAGGTGACTATGGATAATTTACTGGTCATCCTGATAGTAATTGTGGCTGGTGCATATAGTATCAGAGGTTTTTATAAACGTCTGAAGACAAAACAGGCCTGCTATTACGGGTGCTCGGTATGCACTGTTGAGGCACCATTGTGTAGGCAATCAGAAAGTTCGGTCAATGACAAATAAACAAAGGCCTAAACAGAAGTTTGTGAATGTTCACTGAAAGGAGGTGATAGGAATGAAACGTTTTATAATTCCGAGAGTAGCTCATTGCAGCGAAGGCTGCCAATGATAGTCCCGGGCAAGACTCTAAACTGCCCGTCATTCCATTTAACAATTTTAGAAACGATCATACATTTTCTTTGCCTTCGAAATGTGTTTTCTAAGGAAAAAATGAAGCCTTAAACCATTTGATCCTTCCTTTCGGTAAATAGATTGAGGCTTGAAAAAGGTCGATGAGCCTGGTATTGCACAGTTGAGTATATTATGGAATAGTTTTTAATCCTCATCAAGTGATATCCCCATAGGTAGCAGGCTATGGCACATGAAGGATGGATCAAGAATTGACTTCTGCGTAAACAACTAATTAACCTTTGACAATCAGAGAAGGAGAGTTGGCATGAGTTCTAAACTACTGGTGATCATTGCAACAGGCGAAAACGAAAAGGCTTTAACGGGCCTGATGTATGCAAGTCGGACACTTACTGAGGGGTGGATGGATAAGGTTAAGGTAATCTTTTTTGGTCCGTCTGAGCGGCTCCTTGTTGAAGACGAACGTATAGCTCAAGCTGCGAAGAAAATTGGTGGTATCGAGAAACCGATCGCATGCAAGTTCATATCCGACCGTGACGGCATTACTGAAAAAATAGAGGATTGTGGGGTGAAGGTAGATTATGTGGGCACGATAATATCAGAGCTAATAAAAGATGGATATGTGCCAATGGTTTTTTAGGGCTCCTTCCCAGCATGTATGACGTTGAAACGAGTGAGCTTTACATCGCCGAAATAAATTCACATTACGGGAGTTATCTGCGGTTAAAGAGTGCGCTTGAAGACATGCTAATAATTTGTAATCTCAACAAATTTTAATGTATTTATGATACGTTACTATTTATGCTCCACATTCACTGATCCCACGTTTTCAAACCGACCTTTCTTGACGCCAGAGCTGATATCTACGAACCAGTGCGTACGTGCCCATGGCACGCTCTGCCGTTTCAAAAAATGGAATTCCCGCCTGACAAAACCTTTGAGCAAGGCTCCGGTCGAATTCAGGGATGCTTACCATGATAAAGGGCTTAGGAGATTCTTTGCTGACCTGGATCATTGATTCTGTGTAGAGAAGATTGGTCTCTGGAGTCAGCCCTCTCCCCACAATTACCAAAGCATCTACTCCTGGGTCCGCAGCAGCAGCTCGAGCAGCCTGGACGTAAATTTCTATCTCTAGTGCTGAACTGAGACCCAGATCAATGGGATTGCGAAGACTCGTCCCTGTTGGAGGAACGAATGTGGCGAGGGTCGAACGGGTCTGGATTGAGAGTTCTGCCAGCCTAAGCCCCGAATTACCACAGGCCTCGGCTGCGGAGACACCTAACCCACCAGGCCCAGAAATAATGGCCATGCGATCCCCTAAGTGAGAAGGAAGTAAGGCAAAGCCCATCAAGGCATCCACCCATGCCTCGAAGCCTACAACTGGAACAGCCCCGCTCTGACCAACTACACCTTTCCATATCTCACGTGGAGCAGTCAATGCCCCGGTGTGAGAGGCAGCTGCCTGGCACCCCTCAGGATTTAAACCCAGCTTCCATATAATCACTGGTTTCTTCAGTGAGGCGTTTTTCAAGGCATTGAGAAAAGATATACCGTCCTTAATTCCCTCCAGATAGGCTCCGATGACAAGTGTTTCAGGATCCTTTCCTAAGTAGGTTAAAAAATCCGTACTCGTGAGGTCGCATTCATTTCCCAGACTCACTACCTTACTGAAACGGATTCCCTTATTGGAGGCCATAACCCCCAGGATATTGGTCAAGGAACCACTATGGGAAATGATGGACACGGGCCCTGGTTCCCTTGGAAGTTGCGGGAAATTAGAAAGACCTGTTTTTGGAGAGTAAAGCCCCATGCAGTTCGGCCCGAGAATACGTATCCCGGTAGACTGGGCCACGCGCACAAGTTCCTTTTCCAGGGCTATGCCCTCATCGGTACCGGTCTCCTTATATCCCGCTGTGAAAAGCACAGCCCCCTTAACTCCTTTGTTCGCGCACTCCTGGATAACTGAAAGAGCTTGATCGTATGGGACGAGAACAATGGCGAGATCCACTACCTCGGGTATGGCAGAGATGCTGGGATAGGCCTTGAGCCCATCGATCTCTTTGGCCTTTGGGTGAACAGGGTAGATGTTCCCTGGAAAGCCTTGATCCAGGAGGCCCATGAGGAAAACTTTACCGCTTTTCATTCCCCTGGGCACGCCCACAATGGCCACTGATTTTGAGTGGAAGATAGCATCTATTTGTGCAATCAACTCATGTGCATTGTCCATAATTCAGCTCGCAGTTAAACAAAAAAGAGATTGTGGATTGATTTTTACCGCAAGAACCACTCCTTACTCCAGCACAATGATGTTCTTCTTCCTGCACATATCTTTGAGCACCTTGGGCCATACCGTAACGCTCACCTCTCCAAGGTGTGCCTTCTTGAGAAGCAACATAAAGGTGCGCGACTGCCCATTTACTTTACAGGAATAAGCCAGTCTTTATATCGTTTGTCCTTTCCGGCGCAAATATCTGACATCCGAAGTGCAACCTCCCTGCTCACCGGCCCAGGTGTATTCTCCAAAACTCGATCACCGATACGGTTTATCGGCAAGACCCTGCAGGTAGCAGAAGCAAAGAATATTTCATCGGCTTTCACGAATTTTTCAGGTTTTATCTTCTCTTCCATGGCCTTGAGACCCGTTATTGTGGCAGCTTGAAGGATGGAAAGGCGGGAAATACTGTGTAGGATTCGACCCAGCGGAGGGGTTTTAATCACATCACCTTCAACCCAGAAGACAGTCTCAGTGCTTGCTTCGGCCACGAAACCATAGGTATCAAGCAAGATTCCGATATCAAAGCCACGGCGAATTGCATCTTGCAGAGCCAGCATGCCGTTTATGTAATTACCAGCTACTTTGGCCTCAATAGGAACAGTATTCGGATCAAGCTTGCGCCAGCGACAAAAACAGGCGCTTACGTGTTGCTTAGAGTCCATGTTCAAGTCCTCATCTACTGCGAAAATAGACAAATCAAGCTTTTCCTGCTGTGGCAGGAGAGTGAAGGCAGGATTTCCATAATAGCCAATGATTTTGATGAAGCCATTGCTCAGGTTATTGGCTTTTATGGTCTCCATAACCCCATGCTCGATCTCCTGTGCGGAGTGGAACAACTCCATGTTGAGCAGTTCGGTGGTGCGGTGTAAACGCTTGAGGCGCTCATCCAACCTGAAGACAGCCGCGCCATTCGGCGTTTGATGAAAACTGATGACTTCGAAAACAGCCGAGCCTCGCGTAAAGCTGTGTGACATGATATGGACGGTCGCCTGGTCCCAGTGAACCATCTCACCGTTTATCCAAGCCTTTATCTTGCTTGACATATCTCCCTCGAAAAATAGTGTAAAACAGTCGCTGTTATAGCTTACAGCCTTGACTTTCTCGCCTAAATCTATATACGATTACTAAACGACAGATTGGTGAAATAGTGTGGTTGATTCGTAAACCTTTCAATGTACGACCATGTGCCACATACTAAAACCTGTAAAGATGTAAGTATACGTATGTTAATGAAAACATCAACAGATTTTTGCCTCCTTGATGAAGAGGGGTCTCTTACCATTCGTTACCATGCACACCCCTTTCACAACCCCTTTCATTTATCAAGTTTACAAAAATAAGACATACATTTTTTGACTTTTTAATTGTCGTAAATCTCATCAGCGTGTTTGACTTTTTCGTTCAATGTCAGTTATTCTATCGTATATACGATATTGTGGGGGGGAGAAATATGGTTGATGACTCGGCTGCTGAAAGGAAGCTCAGTCCCTCTGAAAAACTCTGGTGGATCATAGATCAGGAATGCAGAAGCAATTTCGTGATGCACTCCCACGTCACAGGTTCAATAACGAAAGATATATTGCGCCCAAGCCTGGATGCCATTCAAGCACGGCATCCTCTTCTCCGGGTGGGTATCAAAAGAGACGGATGGAACAGACTCTCTTTTAGAACAAGCGATGTGCCCGGCCTGCTGCTCCGCGTCGTAGAAAGACCAAGTAATACTTGGGTCGATGAAGCAGAGAAGGAGTTGCATGAGGGATTCTCGGTGGAGGAAGGGCCGCTTGCACGTTGCACGCTGGTGCGTCACTCTAAGGAAGACAACACGGTACTTCTCGCCTTCCACCATGCCATTGGCGATGGTGTCAGTGGTTCATTTCTTATGCGGGACCTATTCCAAGCTGCGGCCCTTGTCTTTAATGGAAAAAAGTGTGATTTGCAGCCCTTAGAGGCAAAGAGAGAAATGAATGCCTACTTCCCGGATTGGGCCCTGGGCCTGAGCGGTCGCTGGCACAGCACGAAGTTCGGTGGACGTATGTTGGGCGCGGCACTACGCTATGGCAAGCCTACCATTCCCACGTTCGATCGCAAGGTCCCACCCAAAGAGCGCAGGGCGCGAATCGTCACCCATTGCCTCGACCCAGACTTTGTCGACAGATTGCACAGACGGGCGCATAAAGAAGGTACGACGATACACGGTGCCATGTTAGCTGCGCAGATCCTCGCTATCGCGCATGACCGCGAGGACTTAAAAGAACGCCCTTACTTCATTGGCTCGCCGGTAAATCTTAGAAAGAAACTTAACCCGCCAGTTGGTGAGGATATAGGATTTTTTGTGACTATCGGCGCGTCGATTAACCTGGCTAAAGCGGATACCGAGTTCTGGCCTTTAGCAAAAGCCGTGCGAGAGTCATTGTGGGACTGCGTAGAGCGAGGCGAGCCGTTTGTATACGTGATTCAGCACCTCGACTTGTCAAGAATCACTTCATTGCTTGGCCTTGGTCTGATTGGACGGCTGGTATTTGCCCGTGTTGGTGCATCTATGACATTCGGTGGTCTAGTTTTCAGCAACATCGGCAAAGTGGACATTGAGAACCACCAAGGTCCTTTCACCATCGAAGACCTTGGCTTCGCTGCCTCTCTCTCCAGTTTTAGCCACATGGCTGCCTTTGCTGCCACAATCAGACGTCAGTCTACTTGGAATTTTGTTGGCATGGAACCGCTGTTTAAAAAGGAACACACCGAGAGAATTGCCGCCAAGGCATTGGAGGTGTTGTCAGAGGCAGTGGAGAGGTGAGTATCTCCAAATTTTAGTTAATAGTTCAGGTTTACCCCGTTAAATTTTCGGAGAAAACAAGCGTAGCGTATTTAACTGGGGTTTGACCCCAAATTTACCGTTGATTTAAACAAAAGTGCATTGTAATTTAAAACTCTTTTTTATTCCTTAGGGAGTGCACAATCAAAAAAGTGTTCCACTCTTTATGAGGCATCCGGGTATGATTACATCGCCCACGTTAGTGCACAAATGCTCTATGCAATTGGAATCAGGGTACTGGGCATGCTGCTCGGAGATATCCCCACTGCCTATGGGCTCTCTCCATGGATTTCCATTGTGATCGGGAAGGCTGTTATTATCGTCTGTGTTTGGTGGTTAGGGAAAAGGGTCAAGGGACTAAGGGCTAGTAAATAGTCCTGAAAGCAGGGTTCAAGAGATTGCTCTATAACGTAACTTTTATTCATAGGAGATCATGAAATGGTAGAAAAGGTCATCATCATGGGTGCTGCTGGTCGGGACTTCCACAACTTTAATGTGTATTTTAGAGATAAGTCCAGATATAAGGTGATCGGCTTTACCGCAGCACAGATTCCGACAATAGAAGGAAGGCTCTATCCACCTGAGCTCGCAGGTGACCTCTACCCCGAGGGTATCCCCATTCACCCTGAGGCCCAGTTGGCCGAGCTTATACAAAAGCACAAGGTTGATTTGGTGGTCTTCTCATACAGCGACGTACCTCATGTGGAGGTTATGCACAAGGCCTCCATCGCGATGGCACAGGGTGCTGATTTTATTTTTATCGGCGCTACGTATACCATGCTCAAGTCTGAAAAACCGGTAGTGGCGATCTGTGCGGTGAGGACCGGGTGTGGAAAATCGCAAACTACCCGCAAGGTGTGCACCATCCTCAAAGAGCTCAATAAAAAGGTCGTGGTCGTCCGTCACCCCATGCCGTACGGGGACTTACGAACCCAAACAGTACAACGCTTCTCCTCTTACGAGGATTTCGAGAAAAACCAATGCACCATTGAAGAGCGAGAGGAGTACGAACCACTGGTTGATCAAGGGATTGTGGTGTATGCAGGTGTTGATTATGGAAAGATTCTTAAAGAGGCGGAACAGGAGGCGGATATTATTGTCTGGGACGGCGGAAACAACGATACACCCTTCTATAGACCGGATATCCACGTAGTACTGTTCGACCCTCACCGGGCTGGCCATGAGCTGCGCTACTTTCCTGGTGAAACCAACATGCTCATGGCGGACATCGCCATTATCAACAAGGTGAATACCGCATCGCTGGCGCAGGTGGAACTGGTCCGCAAGAACATCGAACAACACGCCCCAAACGCCAGAATCGTGCTCGCGGAATCGCCCGTGTTGGTGAGCAACCCGGAACAGATCCGCGGAAAGCGTGTGCTGGTTGTGGAGGATGGTCCCACGCTCACCCACGGGGAGATGCCCTACGGGGCAGGGTTGATCGCTGCAAAGACATACGGTGCAGCCGAGGTGGTCGATCCACGACCATACGCGAAGGGAACGATTCGCGAAATCTATCTTCTGTACCCCCATACCGGGCCGGTGCTCCCTGCCATGGGCTACAGCAGCGAGCAGGTTCAAGATCTGGAAGACACCATCAATAACGCTCCGTGCGACCTCGTGCTCTTCGCAACGCCAATACAACTTACCCGAATCCTCTCGATCAACAAACCCACTATTCGGGTGCGCTATGAATACCATGATCACGACCATCCCTATCTGGAGGAAGCGCTGATCGATCGACTAGTGGGCAAGGTTTCATCTTGACCCCGCGTAGTGTGAGGTAAGGCTATGAATGAGAAGACAAAAAAGCAAATTCTGCTTGTCGCCCTCGGTGGCAATGCCCTCATTCGTAAAGGGCAAGTGGGTACTGTGGATGAACAGTTCGAAAATCTCAAGGTGCCAATCAGTCAAATTGCACGGCTTTCAAGAGACTACCGAATCATCATCACGCACGGTAATGGGCCCCAGGTGGGAAACCTGCTCCTTCAGCAGGAGCTACAGGATACCGTGCCCAAGTTACCGCTCGAGATCCTCGTGGCGCAAACACAGGGCCAGATCGGCTACATGATTGAATCCACCTTGGACAGCGAACTGATGGCGTTGGGGATAAGCACTCAAAAACCCTTGGTCAGCCTTTTAAGCTATGTGGTCGTGGATGAACGGGATCCTGCCTTTACGAGCCCATCGAAGCCCATTGGCCCAGTGTTCACAAAAGAGAAGGCTGGCACCATTTCCTACCCCACCCGAAAGACGGAAAAGGGGTATCGTCGCATTGTAGCCTCACCCAAGCCCATCACCATAGTAGAAAAACGCGAGATCACAAGGCTCATTGAGATGGATTTCATCGTCATCTGCTGCGGCGGGGGAGGTATACCGGTCATACGTGAGGGGCGTACGTTTTGTGGAGTAGATGCCGTCATCGATAAGGACCTGGCGAGTGCAAAACTGGCCAAAGAGGTGGGGGTGGACCTATTCATTATCGCAACGGATGTAGAGGGGGCTGCGATCAATTACGGGCAACCGAATCAGCGCTTCCTTCGCACCATCACAATCGAAGAGGCCGCACAGTACATGGAAGAGGGGCACTTTCCCACAGGTTCCATGCAGCCAAAAATCCAGGCGGCCATCGAGTTTCTCAGGAATGGCGGCACACGAGCCATGATTACCTCGATTGAAGCCATTGAATCCGCCGTTCAAGGATTAGCAGGAACGGAAATTATGCACTAAGTTTTTTAATTTATACATTCATGAGCGAATGTATGCGGACTTCAGTTGATCTCCCTTCGATAGCCCCTCTGCCAGAAGATAAGTCGAACGCTCGGGCCGATTCACTTTCGTTAATAGCGATCTCCCTCCTTCGTTTGTATTCTGTGTAACCCCAAATTCATGACCCCAGATTCACTTCAAACCAAACTTATCTTGAATGCCCTAAAATTCTTTTTGACTCCGCAGGAAAAACACGGTAGCTTTATAAGTTAAGAGGCCTTTTTCTTGCCACTGGTTAACGCATACTAGTAATGGTAACCTAGGCAAGGGAGGTGTCACATGATCAAGATGATCGCCAAGCTCTTCAAGGTCTTAAATTCTGAGACCGAACCGGGGCAGATTAGCCTGGCCTTCTGCCTGGCTATGATCCTGGGCCTCACCCCTCTGATGAGCCTTTATAATCTCGTGGTTATCCTGCTCATGCTCCTGGTCCGGGTGAACCTCTCCGCATGTATTCTGGGGTGGATATTCTTTTCCGGCATTGCATATATACTGGATCCCCTCTTCAATCTGATCGGCCTCGCGGTATTAACTTCAAAGGGCCTTGAGGGACTCTGGACGTCACTCTACAATATCATGATCTTTCGGCTCGCGAAATTCAACAACTCCATAGTAATGGGAAGTTTTTTTCTCCCTGATCTTTTTATCCCGCTTTATCTCCTCTCCAATCAGGGTATACGCAAATACCGCGTCTATGTGCTCGGATGGGTACAAAAGACAAGGCTTATGAAGGCCTTTAAGGCGAATAAGCTCTACAAGACTTACCAGGCAGTTTCTGGATGGGGAGGTGTCTCATAAAAAAATGGATTTGGGCAACAGGCTGTTAATGGGTGATCCCTTTGTGTTCCCGGCCATTACCATTCAGCTTATAGGCGAATAATTGGTACCGCCGGGCTTCGTGTTTATTTCCCTGAGCAGAGTAAATTTGGCTAATTTTGTTATAATAATGCACTTTGTTATCTGGATCTTCTTGAACCAAGGAAAGATATAGTTCCAAAATATCTGTTGAGTCTTTTCCTGACTCAAAACAGAGATCCGCGTATTTTTGTTTGATGAAAGTATCGATTCGAACACCACAACCGCGGCATTGCCCCATTATCTCACCGTATACATCTCGGGCTTTTTCCTTTTCAAAAAGTGCCTCATACGTTTTGGCCAGCAATCGAGCAATGTTTTCATCCCAACCGGAAGATTCGAGGTAAGCAAGGCAGAGAGATTCTGCTTCTTGATATCTTTTGGCCTGAAAGAGCGTCTCGCCTCGAAGAAGCTGAATGGGTAACGAGTCAACTAACTCTTCCGGACAGGAAAAAAGGAGTTCTTGAGCCTGATCGAATTCCCTTATTTCCCAAAAGATCTCACACAGGAGATGGTACCCTTGTATAGAATCAGGATGCTCTTTTATAAAGCCTTCCAATAAAGCACGAGCTTCTTCATATTTTTGTAGGTTCAGATAGGCTGTGGCCAGTTCGAGAGGGATAAAACTATGTGGTGATGGCTTCTCTCCGATGGCATGGGATAATTTTGCTGCTGCAAGCTCAAAATCTCCCTGATTGAGGGCCACATAACCTGCCTTAAAGGTGTTCCCATAGCTATGATAGGCTTTTCGAATTTCTTCGGGCAATGAGCCACACAAGACCGCAAAATATTCTTCCTCTGACTCTTGGTAACCCGCTTTTTCAGTATTTTCCATATGCACGTCGAAATCAGGTAAATTGTTAATCTCTTCTCCCGTAAAATTATTGTGGATCTCTTGTAGCTGTTCCTCGAGTTTAACTGTTAGCTCTGGATCTTCTGTCAATTCCAGGGCCAGACGAACTATCTCCTCCGCATCATCAAACATTTCAGCCCTCATTAGTTCTTCCCCTGTCTGTTTGTGTTGAAGAGCCAGGGCCTCCCTGCTGTGGAGGATCTTTTCCTGAAGCCGGTTTTTAAGATCTGTGTTGTTCGGGCATTTTCTTTCAAGTTTGTTGAGGGCCGTCTCATATTCAATTTTTGCGTGTCCATATTTTGTGATTTCGAAAAAACTATCCCCTTTTTGCTCGTATTCTTCGGGATCTTTACCAGAAAAAAGTTTCAAAATTCCCATTCGGTCATCTCCCTCATTATTGCTAAGTCTACGTTTGAGTCTTATTCACCACTGGCTAAAATTCTGAATAACAGCGGCTTGGATGTATAAGGTTGCTCCTCTGGATTGCTTTTGCCTCATTACATATATAAAACATTGGTTAATAGAAGAACAAAGAGATTTGTAAGTCAAGAAAAATTGGCCTTACAAATTGCATCGGAATCAATGAATTTATTGCTTTTCTTTTCCATGGTTCAATGATTTTAAAAAAAAGCTTCAATGCCGGGAATTATAATAAACTGAACATGATAACAATTCTTTTCAACCCAATTGAATATACTTGATAAAAAGACTGGTATTTGAAATTTATACAAGATAAAAAAGAAAACGGGAACAGGATAGCACAGGTTCAACATTTTGTGGATTTTTAAGTCAAAAAGAAAAAGAATGTTACAATAGGTGTGCACATGAATATAGACTTATTAATAGATCAAGCAATAAAAGCGGGCAACCACAACCTGGATGAAGCAGAGTCAAAACTGGTGATAAAGGCGTATGGTGTTCCGGTTATCCGTGATGAGATGGCTTCCAATCCTGCCGAAGCAGTTAGAATCGCGCAAGAAATCGGTTTCCCGGTGGTGCTCAAAGGGGTTGGTCCAACCCTCACGCACAAAACGGAACGGGGCCTTGTGCAACTTAATCTTGCAGATGCCGATGCCGTCCGAATTGCAGCGGAAACCACTGTCAAAAAGGCCGGAAAAGAATTGCGTGGCCTTTTGGTGGCGCCTCAGATTTCAGGAAAAAGGGAGTTTGTCGCAGGCCTCCTGCAGGACGACCTGTTTGGTCCGGCGGTTATGTTCGGCATCGGCGGTATCTTCACCGAAGCGTTTTCAGATGTCGCCTTTCGCCTCGCCCCCCTGACCGAGTCGGATGCCCGTGACATGATCGATGAAATAAAAACCAGGTCCCTGCTTGGAAATTTTCGAGGTGAAAAGCCTGTTGACCTTGATCAACTTGTCCGTACCTTGATTGGACTTTCGCGTATCCCTGCCGAACATCCTGAAATTTCCGAGATTGATATTAATCCGCTTGTTGCAACCCCCGAAGGAAACCTTCTTGCAGTTGATGCGTTGGTTGTCATTCAAAAAAAAGGGGAGGTTTTAAAAGCAAAGGATTGCCTGCCGCCTGTTAAACCGGTAATTCTCGGATCGCTATTTTACCCGGACTCCATCGCTTTTATCGGCGCTTCCGGCGAATTGGGCAAGTGGGGACACCGACTTTTGATTAATACTATAAGCGGCGGATACAAAGGGGAAATATACCCCGTAAACCCAAAGGGTGGGACCATAGCAGAAAAAAAGGTTTATAAATCTCTGGCTGAAATTTCAGGGCCGGTGGATCTGGCAGTTGTTACTATTGCAGCAGCCTTCGTAGCAGACCTGATCCCTCAGCTTGAGGTAAAAGGTGTGAAAAACATGTTGTTAATCTCTTCAGGTTTTTCAGAAACGGGTGTGGAAGGGAAAAAACTGGAGATGAATCTCGTTAAAAAGGCTGAAGAGGCGGGAATACTGATTGTGGGGCCCAACACAATGGGAATTTGCAACCCGCATATTAATTTGTACTGCATGGGAGCAACCTTTACATCAGAACCTGGCTCGACGGCGATTATCTCCCAATCGGGAAATATGGGGGTCCAGCTTCTTTCATTTGCCGAACGACAGGGCATTCAGGTCAGGGCTTTTTGCGGTTCGGGCAATGAGGCCATGACCACGGTA
>Ga0315550_1000682_pt1 | contig 20921 bp, 26 predicted proteins | sample SalMarSW160190MG_2_FD_203100 | JGI IMG/M metagenome (GOLD analysis project Ga0315550, IMG submission 203100) | Salt marsh sediment microbial communities from the Plum Island Ecosystem LTER, Massachusetts, United States - Salt Marsh Sediment SW1601-90 ... | reverse complement strand
CTTCAGGGGGATGGAGAATCCGCTGATGCTTACCAACTAACTCTGATTTCTTTCTGCCAACCAACTTTGTTGCCGCACGGTTGCAGTCAACTAGTATACCTGTTTCTGCATCAGCCAAGAAAATTGCATCCATGGCTTCCTCAAACTGCTTTCGATATTTTTCTTCAGAATCTTGAAGGGCTTTTTCCGCACGTTTAGCGTTCACAGCGGCTATTATGCTGTGTGAAAGTTCCCCGTACACTGTTTCGGGTTTTCCACTTTTGTTGAAGTATCTGTCGGCACCAAGATTAAGGGCTTCAATCGCTATTTCTTCTCTGCCTTTTCCGGTGAACAAAATGAATGGAACATTGTTTCCTCTGTTTCTCAATTCTTTCAAGAGGTTCAATCCGTTTCTTTCAGGCATCTGATAGTCAGAAACTATCACGTCATACGGTTTTTGCCTAATTTTTTGCAGGGCTTCCTTGACAGATAAGGCAGTTTCTATTTGGAACGGATCATGCATTTCCAGAATTCGTTTAGAACATTTCAAAAAGTCAGCATCATCATCCACATGCAAAACGCGTATCAACGTTTCAGGTTTTGAGCTTACAGGCCTTTTTTGTAACTGTTCAGCAGGTGATTCTAGCATGTGTGGTTTCATCGTCCTATTTGCCCGTGAAATTAAGCTTTTGAAGACTATTATTAATTCAATGTACTAGAGTATAAGATAATTGCGAAATGAAACTATTGATCAGTAATCTTGCTGAATCCGATTCGGAATATTGATGGTTGAACATGAATAAGCTATTCAACAGTTTCTCTGTTAAGCTGCTCTACTAGGATTGGAATATCGGTGACTGAAGAGGCTATGTAGTGAGCGCCAGAGCAGGTCAACTCTTCTAGGGACGAAAGGCCTGTTGTCACCCCCACAGCAAGGACATTAAGCTGGACAGCACATTCAACATCTTTAACGCTGTCTCCCACTAACACAGCTTCCTGAGACCTAACTTTCAAGGCATCCAATGCAGCCTCCAGATGCGTAGGATGGGGCTTAACCTCAAAAACAGAATCCCGCGTGACTACAGCATCAAAAAACTGTTCAAGATGAAAGCGCTTAAGAACATATTTTGTCGCCTTTTCGCTGCTTATAGTACACAAAGCAATTTTCAGTTTCATGTCCCTCAATGCCTTCAGGGTCTCCGGTATATCCTCAAAAATTTTGGCTGTTCTGGCAGCCTCCAACTCGAACTCTTCTACAACAGAAAACACCATATCCTTGATTTTTGCGAACTGATTTTTTCCATCCTCGGTTATCGGAGATTTTTTAACTTTTTTCAGCATGTCGAAGGCGGTTTCGTTAAGCGAGAAAAGAGAGCGGGAGAAGCCTAGTTGGGTGAGGAGCTTTATGATTTTAGTTCTGCAAGCTTTGGTGTCTAGGTTAAATTCTTTGAGAGTGCCATCGAGGTCGAAAATCACTGCTTTGATCATGAAGTTGTAGCGTCCTTTCTATTGCTCTAAAGGATTCTTTTGCCTTCATAAAATTGTTTTTGGTCTCAGAAAGTAACCTGCAAACCCCAAGCAAAGTAGGAGACAAAAAAACAAAAGGTGGTCTAAGTGGCAGCGGAACTTATTTTTAATCAGCATTCTCTGTTCGTAAATGCTTTTTGTGGATTCAACAGAGAAGTTATGTGAAAGTGTTTGGCATGCGCCTAAAAGTGATGATGTTTGCCAGCGTTCTGATTCTGGTGGGTTTAGCCGTATTTTTCTCCGGCACATCTATGAGCAATGATGTGATGAACTCAGAAAGCCTTATTTCAGGAACATATCTTGTTGTGGTGGGTATTTTTCTTGTCATGGCGGGTTTTCTGATGCTGATGTTACAACTATTTCAGCGCCACTCACTAATCTACTGAGCTGAGGACACAATTTTTACTTGTTATGTAAGTTATTTTTTGGCTAATGTTATTGCCGATATGTATATAAGACCCTACATTCGATATGTTCAGCCATACATAACAAGGTGATTATGTGAAAAAAATCAAAATCTCAAAAACTGGAATAAGCAAAATCTTAGCAGCTGCGATTGTTGCCATTGTTGCTGTTGCGGCGATAGGCGGTGTTTGGTACTATACAACCTTTGAGCCAGAGGAAACGGTTCTGAAGGTATTCTGTGCAGGTAGCCTGACACTTCCATTCGAGGATATCGAAGCTCAGTTCGAAGCAGACAAGCCAAACGTTGATGTCCAATTAGAGCCAGCGGGCAGTGTCGCTTGTGTCCAGAAAATCACGGAAAGTGGCGAAGAATGTGATGTGCTAGCATCAGCCGATTACAGTTTGATACCTAGCATGATGATGACGGAAGATTCGGACTACGCAGATTGGTATATAATATTTGCTGTTAACAGAATGACCCTTGCGTATAGTGATAACAGTAAATATGCTGATGAGATAACTGCCGATAATTGGTATGACATTCTTAGAAGAAGCGATGTGAAGTGGGGTTTCTCTGATCCCAACCTTGACCCTTGCGGATACAGGTCTCCAATGGTTATACAGCTTGCCGAACATGAATATGGCGACGACATGATCTTTGAAGATTTAATCGAAGCTAATTCGGACATTACAGTTTCGGAGGACGCCGGCACCTACATTATCGACGCTAACATGACAGACTTGAATCCCAACACCGAAAGGCTGATGATCAGAGAAAAGTCAGTTGAACTGGTCACATTTGTGCAGGAAGGCGGCTTAGACTACGCCTTTGAATACTCAAGTGTAGCCAAGCAACACGGCTTAAACTATCTGGAATTGCCTGTTACTATCGATTTGAGTTCCGCAGATTATGCAAACCTATACAAAACTGTGAAAATCGAGAAAACCACAACAACCAGCACTGGAAAACCAATCGTCTACGGTTTAACTATACCCACAAATGCCCCCAATCCAACCCTTGCCGCGGAATTCGTAGAATACATCATAAACGATTTTGGACAAACAGTGTTTAACAACAATGGACAACCACCAGTCGTTCCAGCAGTAACAAATGACATAAGCAAGATTCCTGAAAGCCTTAAAACATATGTCGTGCCGTAGAAAATGGCAACCAAAAAAGCTTTAACAGGCGTCAAACGCCACTCCCTTTCCCTAATTTTTTTGTTCGTAGGCTCTCTCCTAATTCTTTTTACCGTACTAACACTTTTTAATATGATTTTTCGGCAGATTGCATTCGATATGGCGGGTCTTCTGGAAGCGGCTGCCGACCCAGAGGTTATTGAAGCCATCGTTTTGACCTTTTATTGTTCCTTTTTGGCAACTGTGATTGCGGCAATTCTGGGAACTCCCTTGGCTTATGTTCTTGCTAGACACGATTTTCTTGGGAAGACTGTTGTCGAATCGGTTATAGATGTGCCCGTGATAATACCGCACAGTGTCGCTGGAATAGCGTTGTATTCGCTGTTTATGAGCAGAAGTCCTGTAGGAGAAGCCTTCAGCAACATTGGCGTCGTCTTTGAGGATTCTATGTGGGGCATTGTAGTGGCGATGCTGTTTGTAAGCGCGCCATTCTATGTAAACGCAGCCAGAGAAGGGTTCCAAAGCATCAATCCACGCCTTGAACGTGTCGCCAGAACCTTGGGTGCCAGCCAATGGAAATCGTTCTACAAGATAACGTTGCCGTTGACTGTTCGTCACCTTTTTTCTGGGGCTGTGATGGCGTGGGCTCGGGGTATAAGCGAGTTCGGCGCCGTGATAATAATAGCGTTCTACCCCATGATTGCACCAGTTTTAATATTTTACAAATTCACCACTCATGGTCTAGCAGGCTCTCAACCAATAGCCGTTCTCTTGATACTCATCTGCATAGGCATTTTCATTCTGCTACGTGCATCTTCTAAGTACTGGGAGAAGAAAAGATGATTACCCTAGAGAATGTTAGCCACGAATGGGACGATTTCTCCCTGAAAAATGTGTCATTCAGCGTAAACAAAGGAGAACACTTCATTATCCTCGGACCTACAGCCGCCGGAAAAACATTAATTCTTGAAACAATCGCTGGATTCTATGTTCCGCGTGAAGGAAAAATTTTGCTGAATGGAAAGGACATCACGTGCATTCCACCGGAGAAGCGGAACATCGGTTTTGTTTACCAGGATTACTCATTGTTTCCTCACATGAATGTAAAAGAAAATGTGGCTTTTGGACTGAAAATGCAGAAGATTCCCAAAACAGAAGTCGAAACCAAAGTTCAGGACATCATGGATTCGATGGGTATCTCCTATCTGCAGAATAGGCTGCCTTCCACTCTCTCTGGAGGCGAACAGCAACGTGTTGCCTTAGCCCGCTCGCTGGTAATAGACCCTGACATTCTGCTCTTGGATGAACCCTTGAGCGCTCTGGACCCCAGAACCCGGGAAACGCTTAGGGAGGAACTTAAAAGAGTTCATGAAATGCGAGGCACAACAACAATTCATGTTACTCATGATCAGGATGAGGCTTTAGCGTTGGCTGATCGGATAGGTGTGATAATGGATGGTGAACTTGTTCAGGTTGACAAGCCATATAGGGTGTTTAATGAGCCTGTAACCGAGGAGATAGCAACGTTTGTTGGCGTAGAAAACGTTGTCAAGGGAAAGATAATCTCTAACCAAGATGGCGTGGTCATGGTGGAAACTGGAAAGTATCAGATACGGGCTCTTTCAAACCTCGAGGAAGGGGAAGTGAATGTGTTTATCCGACCGGAAAACATTATTTTGTCTAAGGTTAAGTTGGAGAGCAGTGCACGAAACAGCGTCAGTGGAAAGATATCTAGAATAAGCCAGTTTGGGGCGACATTCAGGATATACATGGATAATGGGCTCTCGGCTTTGGTGACAAAACAGGCAATCGAAGAGCTGGGACTAAAGGTTGGAGAAAAGGTGTACGCTTCATTCAAGGCAACGGCTATACACCTGATTAAAAGATAAAACACATGGAAGCATTTTGAATCCCGCGAAGTTAGCAGAACAGAGTTTTGCCTTACGTTCCCATTGGTTTTATATGTTTAACAGGTCATATTTGATATTGAAGCCCATGCTAACTCAAAACAAGCACAAACTTCTGTTCAAACTCTGGCTTGAATACAAAGGAGAGCCTCTGATAGGAAAAGGCGGAGCAGAAATCCTGGAAACCATCAAACAGGTGGAATCCATTTCTAAGACAGCCAAGAAAACGGGAATGTCTTACCGGTACGTCTGGAATTACTTGGCGAAACTGGAGAAAAGACTTGGCGAACCTGTGGTGAATACCTTCAAGGGCGGCAGCAAAGGGGGAGGGGGAGCCACGCTCACAGAGTTAGGCACAAAATTGCTGAGCGAATACCATAGGGCTGAAGGCTACTTGAGTGAAGTAATGGGCGAGGAAACGCGTTGGGAGGATATTGGATTGAAAATAAGTGCACGAAACAGATTGAAGGGAACAGTTCAGGAAGTCGATAAGGGCATAATAACCGCGAAAGTCAAAATCAAAATAGAGGCGCCTGCTGTAATAACGGCGATCATATCCAAAGAAGCAGTCGAAGAACTGGACGTGAAAGCTGGAGACACCATTGAAGCTGTAATCAAGGCAACTGAGGTAATGGTTGCAAAAGAAAAGTAGAACGATATCTGTTGTTGCGGTTTGTTGTTTTCTAGCGGAGCGGATACAAAAGCATCAACGCACTCCCCTCGAGGTTAACGAAAACGGTTTCCAGATTCCAGCGATAATGTTTTTACGCCTAAAGAGTATCTTTTATTGTCAGGAGAGGATTTGACGTGAAGGTTTTTAATGAGAAAGTTGGTTTTTCAACCAAGGGCGAGATAGATTTTATGGATTTAACAGGGAAAGTTCATGATGTTGTGCGTAAGTCTGGAATCAAAAATGGGTTGATTCATGTTTTTGCTCCACACGCAACTGGAGTACTCATATTAACCGAACACGAACCACGCCTAGACATGGACGTTAAAGATTTTCTGGAACAAATAATTCCTAAGCATAGCGGCTACAGGCACCCATCAAACGCCCACTCCCACCTCAGATCAATGCTTCTGCCCCCCGACAAAACCCTGCCCATCATGGACGGAGAGGCAATATTTGGCACCTGGCAGTCCCTCGTCTTCGTGGAAACCGACGTGTACCCCAGACAAAGAACAATCATCATGCAGGCCATCGGCGAATGAACTGGCATCTGTTTTGCTGTCTCACTTAGTGTGCACATCAGTTTCTGTTCTGCTCAGTCGCACTTTTCTTCTGCTTGAAAGCTATTTAGTTCAGAGATTCACGTTTAGTTTCGAAGCTTATATAGTGCCCAGAAATGCTAGAATTCCCTGTTTATTTTAAGTGCTGACAGCGCTGAAAACCGATTTTCTCGAAGGTTTTTCTTGTGAAAAAAGTGCTTTCGATCATTTGATGCCGCAAATTTTTGCCATTTTATTCCTCTTATAATTGATTCTGAAAAACTAAGTGCTCTAGAGCTATTACGGTTGTTTGTTGAATGAAACGAAATAGAACGAAACACGGCAACATTTACGTCTATACCGCAAATTTGGGATATATAATGGGCTACTTTGATATTTTATACCAACTTTCCAGCTTTTATTCACCTCGAATTAAACCAAAAAAAGTATGTAAGCAAACGAAAAACGCCGAAACACTCTGGCTTTAAGGTTGAGGCAAAAACCGGTGACTTGACAAAAAAATAGTGCTGAAAGCTGTTGCTAGCTATGTTCGGGTGTTGAGGTGACCAAAAGAAGCTTAACGTTGACATTCACCACGCTACACCGTCTCCTAGAGCACCAAATGCAACAAAATTTTCTACACCACTAAGCTAGGAATGTTTGATGGTCTAGTCTGAAGAATGGGTGTGTTTGGGATGAGGCAAAATATGTGATTGGCTTTTTTGTTGAAGATGGTTAATATTCAGGCGTTTTGTAATGAATCTTAAATAGGCGTAGCCACAAACAGAAATTGATGACACAAGAACAGGAGCAAAAAGACGTAACCCTACGTGATTTCGTTAGTGTCAATGATAAAATGTTAGTGGCAATGGGCTTTTTTGGTGGATTAACTTTGCTTTTTACAGCCATCGAAAACGGAGAAGTTTTCTATTTTATTTCACTATTCATATTTTTTGTGTCGGTTCGGGAACTTAACATAAGATTTCCTAGTTGGCGCGTGAACACGATTGAATTATTTCTTTTCAGAATCCTCTGCTTTGTTCTTTTTTTCGGCGTATTTGCCTATTCGAGTTATGTTTATTTCTTCACTTTAGGACCTTTTCCTTTCTTTATCTTTTCATTATGCATACTTGTTTTTGTAGGAGTAATTTTCCCCAAAATCAAAGATTTCCTTCAGCATCATAAAACCTAGAAGACATTATCACAAGTTAACACACAATTCATCAATAGATGTCAAACTGAACATTTACATCTAACCAGAATTACAATAAACCGTTAAACAAAGCACGTTTTCGTCCATTTTCATCTTTTCCACTCAATTCATCTCCTTTGAAGAAATCACCGCAAAGTTGTCTCTACATTCATATTAGGAAACTAATAGAGGTACATTGTTGAAAACAGTCTTTTTCTGGGAAACCTAAGCAACAAAAACCTGTTGTTTCCACGTAACCGCAGATTTTAATCCTCTGTTATCTTGTGTGGATTTCCACCGTGTCGCCGTCTTCAAGAGCAAAGGTTCCACCGACCTTTTGTGGGCTGAAACGCAGCCGCTTTGACCACACTTTCGCATACGAAAACTGTTCATAGAAGTCGCTGTGAATCCTCTTCGCCAAGTCAAAGACTGTGGAGCCCTTTCGGACGGTAAAGGGTCTCATCGAAGCCTCCCTTTTGTTCGGATCCTTGGTGTAGACCCGAATAATATCCAGCATGCCAAACAGTTCAGCACCCAGCTCATCCACACCAGCCTTTGTTGCACAGGATACAGCAATAATCTTCATTTCATCTCCCACAGCCTTCTTCAGCTGCTCCAGTCTTTCAGCAGCCAGCGGATGATCTGCCTTGTTGGCTAAAATTATTGCTGGCCTATACACTTTGCCCTCGAAGACGGCTTCTTCGACATCATCGAGTGTAGCTTCGCCTCGAATCTTAACCGTGGCGTCACGTATCCCATAGCTTTTGAGAAGACGCGCCAAATCCTTAACCGTGCAATCAACCAGCCGCCCCAAAACAATGAACTTCAGTTTGGCGCCCATATGCTTTTTCTCAATTTCGATGCGGGCTTTGGGCTTTTTGGTGAGAATCTTTGCCTTCTCCAGCTCTCTGGAAATAAGCGATAACTGCTCAACAGGGTTCTGCGACAGATCCACCATCAAAACAATGCCGTCAGCGTTTCTGGCAGAAGTTAAGGTTTGGAGTCCCCAGGCACCCCCCTCTGAGGAGCCCTCCATAAGCGCTGGCGTCTCAACCATCTGCAGCTGCAGGTCTTGGTAGTTGAACATGCCGGGCGTCGGCTCCGTTGTGGTGTATGGATAATTTAGAACCGCTACTTTCGAGTTGGTTAGAGTGGACAATAGGCTGCTGCGTCCAACGTTGGTTGGTCCCAAAAGGACGATTTGGGCGTCTCCCTCTTTTTCCACGAAAACCTTTGGTCCAGTTGCCACGCCAGTTCTCTTTTGCTTTTTGTTTTCAATCTCCTGTTTCAGCAGCGAAATCTTCCTTTTGACTTGGGCTCGAAGGTTTTCTGTGCCTTTGTGTTTAGGGAACAGGCTCATGAACTCTTCCAGTTTCTTTATTTTTTCCTCAGGTTTCCTAGCAAGAGACGCCTCTCGGTATTTCTGTTTTGCTTCTGCGGGAAGATTAGCGGGCATATCTAAACTTCAATTAGATAATATGCAATGAAAAAGATATTACTTTCTTCGAAAACTAGAACTGCAAGCTTTTTCAGAGAGTAGTTGGGTGCAGAAGCGGGAGTGCGTTGATGCTTTTGTATCCGCTCTGCAGTGTCACCAGCATTTTTGCCTGCTCGATGGTGAGGTTACTGTTCTGAAAGGACGCTGTTTTGGGCGCTGATTTTGACAGTAGGGCATTGTATGGCACATGGAGTAGGCAAAACCAGCCACTTATCCTTGCTGTTGAAGGTAGATTTGGACGTGTTGGTGATGCTGGTGAGTGCTGTATTATCTATGTAAAATGGTGCCACTAACGCTAACTGCGGCTCTAGGAGGGGTGTAAGCGCATCCTGTTTGCCCAAAACTTTGCTTAACAGTTCTCGTCAACTGTCAATCTTAAATATTTAAAGAGTTAAACTCACCTGTGAGGGGTAAACAAAGATGCCTGACCTGACTTTACCCGAAGTCGAAACCGTGAGAAAAAGAATAGAGTCGGCAGCAAAAGAAGAGGCAAAGTTCTGCTTGATGGCTGCCTACCTGTTTTGTGCGCGGGCTTCAGAAATAGTTGGGGCAACAAACCGCTATGACGTGGCGCATAAGCAAACCGTGGCTCGTGGACCAATCGGACAGGACGTTAAACTTGAAACCTTTGAGCTTGGAGACATCAAAATGGAAGCCGCAATCTTCACAGTCCGAACCGCGAAGCGTGACGGAAAAATAAGAAAGATCGCCCTGCCTCTTGAAAAAACGTTTGAGCCTTGGACGGCGCCCCTTTACAACTATTACCTTGAGCATGGAAGCGACAAAGTGTTCCCCTTCACCCGACAGAAGGCTTGGGATTACGCGCAGGAGACCTTTTCCGGTCTGAGCTACCCCATAGACAGATACAATAAGTATGACCCTGAGAACCCGAAACCTGAACCAGTTAGGGCTCACATGAAACCGTTTGGGACCCATGCTCTGCGTCACTTACGAGCCACAGAATTAATTGAGACTTTCGGATTCACAGGCTTTGACCTTTCTGTTTATGGCGGCTGGACCTTACGCAGCATGGTTGGCGTCGGCTCCTCCATGTCCCGTTACGCCCACTTGGACTGGCGCAGATACTTCCCCAAGTTACTGAAGAAAAGGTTTTAATCTATTCAAATGGAACACGGTTTAAGTATCACTTTCTGGCATTTCTTTTTTTCCTGAGGTTCTGCACAGCAAATTAGTTAATAAATGGCTGGGAAAGTGATGAAATGAACATTTTAGTGTTAAAACGTTGTTGAAGTAACAGTTTCGTCAAACTGTTAGGGAGCAAGCTTTCAAGGGATAAAAACCAACAGAGAAACCTCGGCGTCCACCCAAACCTAACGCAATCAGCATCAGTGCAAGTTATCCAGCATCACTTCCGAGAATGTTGAAATGTTCCAGAGCCAACAATGTACACTCATGTTTTTTACGCAAAAAGGGTAGGCTTTTGAAGTTAAAACATGTGAGTGTTCTCACAGTCTTTAACCAAAATCAGGACAACGCAGCTTCCGTGAACCATAACAGGTCCTCTGGAGTCTCCTGCGGATACAAAAGCATCAACAATTTTCAGCGATTCTCCACATTTTTTAGCTGAATATAATTTATCAGCCGAAGAGACCAGCAGCCAGAGTCATTAAATGATTGTACCACAAACGCTTTACGATGCAGCCTTCTTCTCCAGGTTGATACTTCAGAAAATTTTGCTTCAGAAGAGAATTTGACTACCGTCAATGTAATCGGGTAGCTTAGGTCCCAATTTTGCTTGGAAATGCGTTAATTCGCTCATGTGCCCCTGAAACTCGTCCAAGAAGTTTTGGAGTTGCAGGATAGGAACAACAGGCACTTTGCTGTAGAATTTTACAGGACCAGGAAACAAAGAGATAATCACTGGAAAGAGAATTGCTTTCTCCCATCCGTCCAACCCTATTTTTAGTTGTAGAGGATGAGGAGCCTTAGCCAAGACTTCTGTTCTCTGTGACTGTGCCGCAGCAACTTTTGTTATTGCTGAATTTCCCCAACCACGCCGCCAACGTTTGCAATCTACGCAAACAACAATTGGTTCATTATACGCGAGGACATCGATCTCCCATCTTCTTTGTGCTGCTTTGAATCTGAAGTTGCGTTTAACTGCGAAGTTGTTGGCTTCAAAGGCTGTGGCTGCGAAGTTTTCAAACTCCTTCCATTCAAGAACCTTGCATACCCTTTCAATGTCCGTTCCATTGTTGATGGCGTGAATGGCAACTTTGACGCGCTGGTTCGAAGACAGTTCGATCAGTTCGTTTTCACATTCGATGAACCCAATTTCACGAAGACCCTTCAGAATGTTGTTGGCAACGTGGACAGGAACGTTGGCGTCCATGGCAACAGCTTCTTCAGCGGCGGACCCACTGGTTGTTAGTTTCAATAGGGATATTAGGACGTTCGTTTTGTTGGTCATTTGTCTGTTATTCCAGAAAATGTTTCAGATAAATAAATCCTCTTCTCGGGGGCGTATCAGCTTGGTTGTTTTTGCCTTTTCAGATTTTGGGTAGAGGTATCCTCGGATTATGGCTGCGGGAATTGCTTCGTTTGTTTGTCCGATGACCAGTTCAGCGGCTGAGGATAGTTCATCGGCGATGGCGGTTCTCTTAACTTTAATCTTGTAGCCGAAAAGGTCTTTTTCGCCTCTTCGATCTCGTAGTGGCTCGAATCCGGCGGTGCCCAAAGCTATATTGATTTCACCTTGACGTAGAGGGCGCCCGTGAGTGTCCGAGACGATGACAGCAACATCTTTTTGGGTTAGTTCACGTATCTTTTGTTTTATCATTCGAGCTGAACGGTCAGCATCCTCAGGCAGAAGCGCCACGTTACCCTTTCCCGGAACGTTGGATCGATCAATTCCCGAGTTGGCACAGACCAGTCCCTGTTTGGTTTCTGTGATGAGCTTTCCGCCACTCATTCGTACGATGCTCTTGGATTCCCGGAGAATAACTTCTACGAGTTTCGGGTCTTTGCGTGTTGTCTTTGCAACGGTTTTGGCGAACTCTGAGGGCGTTACCGTTTCGAGGTTCACAACGTTTCCCTCAGCCCTAGAAACTATGACGTGAGTGACTACGATAACGTCACCGTTTTGGATAGGAGTCCCCTGCTTTTCAGCTGCTTGACAAATCAATGAAGCAAGGTCGTCGCCTTTCTTTATGATGGGCAAATCTGTTACTGGGAATATCTCGATTCTATTCAAGGGTAATGCCTCTTTATTTGGAGTCAACATTGGCTGTTTAATATTCTTCGCCTCTTGACGCAGGGGTTACGGGCAGATAAATGCTTATTACGTAGGTTCGCAAGTCTGGTTTTTACAATTTACTGCCAATAACATTCGAAAAGGGATGCTGATGCTGGAAGAGCAGTTCCCGAATATAGCTGTAAAAATCAAAAATTATCGGTTAATTTTTCTCTAAAAAACATTTCCATGTTAACACACAGCATTAAAACCGACACCAAATATAAAATAAGCAGCTATTTGAGGATGGATTCAGCTTTCTTCAGGTCCTGAGGAGTGTTGACATTAAAAAAGGTCAAAAGCTCAGGTTCCAGTTGCTCCAGAACCATCATTGAAACATAACGCACTCCCCTCAGATTATCAATCATTGATCGCATGTTCATTTTTCCCTGCTTTAACGCCGTCTTCGCCGCGGTTAGGGCAGATTCTGTGCGGTAAACTGCTTGAAGCGGCTCAATGTATCCGCCTGGCCATCTGGGAATAGCGGCGCTCCTGTCTGTGCATATGTCCAAGAGAAACTGGACTATCCGTGTTGAAACTAGGGGAGTGTCGCAGGGCAGAAGCAGCGAATATTCAGCGTTAGCACATTCGAATCCGGTTATGGCTCCAACAAGCGGGCTCTGAGAATCGTCTTTGTCGATAACCAGATTTGCTTTCTCTTCCAAGATTGCTTCAAATTTGTTTTTCTGCTCTTCCGAGCTGACCACCACCAGAACCTCATCAGCCACTTTGGACACTCGGTCGATTACATGAAGGATCAGGGGCTTACCTGCCAAAACAACTAATCCCTTGTCTCTGCCAAACCTTCTGGAGAAGCCGCCCGCGAGAATTACCGCCGATTTCTGCAACATAATCGCGTCAAACAGTAAGAGCCTAGCCTATTAGCCTTTTTCTTCCCTCAGCAACAATGAACTATGTTTTCATGCCTGTTGCCGCATTTCGTCTGACTTCGTTTCCACCCTCACCGTTTCTGGGTTCAAGTTAACAAGAAACAGACGCCACATACCACAAAAATGCTAAATTAGCCCTCCATCATGTGCAGAAATTGAAATGATAAAATAAATATTGTTGGGTTTCGTCCCCTTTCGCGCCAACCAAAAAAAGCAAAACTGTGCCCAAAGAGACGCGAGTTCATAGCCAAGGCACTAAGAGGCACCAGTTTTTAGAAACATTGTTTTGCCTCAACAATAGGTATGTGGTACGCTGTAACTTTTGTTGACTGTTGGGGTGTTGCAGCGGATACAAACCAAACATGAATGAAAGTTGCAGCAACCTAAACAGTCAAGAAAACACGGTTTCAATCAGGCGTGCTACATTGTCGATGGCAACTTGGACCCATATATAAGGTTCGAAAGCAATCGCACAAATCTGACCGGATAATGGCTTCAAACAGAAGAAAAAAAGGAACCAACTCGTTTTTTGGTGAAATGGCTACGGTTTTTCAGAAAAAAGCTGTTTTTCAACAATCTGCTGTTATTAGGATCCTAATATGCGCGTGGATGTGTGTAGAGAACAAAATATTATCTTGCTTGGAAAAACAGAAAAAACACTGTTTTCAACAATGTACTTCTATTAGGAGACTAATAATACTTCATTGTTGAAAACTAGCTTTTTTCTGGAAACCTAAGCACACACTTCATCTGTTTTTGGTGTTTTTTTATTATTCCATTTTTAGGCAAGGGGAAGGTCAGCTTGCTTCGGCTACCATGTCTATGATTCTGTTGATTTCTGTCGATATGTTTTCTGGGAGCCCCATTATGCCTACGTTCATGAATCCTCTGATAATCAAGGAGACAGCTTGGTCTCTGGAAAGCTTCCGGGTCATAAGATACAATATCTCACTTTCCGATAGCTTGCCCACCGCCGCCTCATGAGTCAATTCTGCGCCCCGCTTCTTTGCCACTAGCTCAGGTACAGCCTCAAGGTAAGATTCCTCATCGAGAATCAGCCCTCTACATTCCAAGTGACCTTTACACTCTGAATTGTTTCCCTCCATCTTGCCCCGCGAAAAGATAGTGGCATTTTTTCTGGCGATAGCGCGAGTAATCAACTCTGCTTTGCTGCCCCTGCCGTTCAGAACCGCTCTTGAGCCAATATCCAGAGACGAATTTTTGTGACCGTACAGAATCGAATTGAAAAACGCCCGTGAATCTTCACCGTTACAGAACGCCACCGGATACATCTGCACATCCTTCACTGGAGTCAGGCAAATATAATTTGAAATAAACGTTCCTTTCTCTTCAATCAATGTTGCACTTCGGGGTCTAACCACGGTCTGTTCAGTCCAGTTGTGGATCATCGTAAAATTGAGTGCAGCTCCCTTTTTCACGTAAACTTCTGAAACTCCCAGATGAGTAGCCGCCTCTCCGGTCTGATGCTGGATGCAACCCGTTATGATGTTAGCTTTAGAGCCTTCTTCACCGATTATGATGTTGTGGACTCTCTGCTCTGAATCCTTTTTTGTCATCATGAGACATGACTGGAGAGGCAAAGTCACCTCCACGCCGGGGAGTATGCGCATAAAATATCCGCCGCTGAATTCTTCGTCCACTTTGCGGGTGAACTCGTCTTTGTGGGGGTCAACCAGCTTCCACATGTAATCTTGGAGCCAAGAGTACTTCGCTAAAGCCTTCTTTGTGTCCATTATCTCTATTTTGTCTCTGAAGTAATCATTAATTTTCGTGTACACCGTGGCTTGGTCCACATGAAATAATGTTCCGGAACGGGCTTTCTCATCTACGTCGATGCCCACATTATACACATCTTTGAGTATGCTGTGAGGAATCTTTGTTAGCACACTTTCTTTTTGAACCATTTTACCAGCCCTCCTCCACCCGCTTTTGGCAAGCTACACATTTCTCGTAGCCGCCTTTCTTGATGTTCTCGTAGATGGTTTTTGGCTCAGCGAAACAGTAGACAATACTTTTCAGGAGAACACAGGCATACTTTGCGTCCACGTAATCCAATATGTCGCCTTTATGGGTAACAATGAGGGATGTGCTTCCGCTCTCTTCAACGTATTTCTGAATTTGTTCACCAATCAACTTTAGGCTTTCAACATCTACGCCAGAATCTGGTTCATCCAAAAGAAGCAGACGCGGCTTCAGAAGCAGCATCTGAAGAACCTCAGCCCTTTTTCTTTCCCCTCCCGAAAAGCCCACATTGGTGTCCCGTTCCAGAAGCTCGCCCAAATGGAAAGCGTCTATCAACTCCTTCTCTTCGGCGCTAAAATCGTCCTCAGCCTCCTTGCCAACACACAACTTCAACAAGGACGAAAGCTTGATGCCGTTAATCTCTGGCGGATACTGGAAAGCAAGAGCCAAACCCAGCTTAGACCGCTCCTCCACACTTTTTGTGGTAATGTCTTCGCCCAAGAACAGGATTTTTCCGGATGCAATTTTGTATTGGGGGAGACCCATTATCGCGTTGATCAGCGTTGTTTTTCCTGACCCGTTTGGTCCAAACATAACATAGTTCTTTTTTTCATTCAGCTCCAAGTTAACGTCTTTGAGTATAACCTTGTCTTCCACCATCACCTTCAGGTTACGAACTTCCAATATATTCAACGTCAACCACCCTGTAACGTAAGCTTATGCGCGTTTTTGGATAAAATCTTATGCTTAAATAGTTTAGCAAAAATTCGGTGACAAAGAATCTAAACTCTGACCCCACATCCTCTCATGTTCTGGATGAGCCTGGGTTAGAAATGTTTAATAAATCCAGTTACGCAAAAGGGGGATGAGTGAGCAGAAAATGCCAAAAAAAGAGTTCACATATCGCGGACACACCATAGAGGAACTGCAAGGAATGTCCATGGACGAGTTCATCAAGTTGCTCCCGTCGCGGCAACGCCGAAGCCTACAACGGGGACTCAACACCGGACAGAGGACACTCCTAGAAAACATCAGAAGAGCCAAAAAACGCCAAAGCGAAGGAGAAGCGGCAGTCACCAAAACCCACGCACGCGACATGATAGTCCTCCCAGAAATGGTGGGCGCCACCCTCATGATCCACAACGGAAAAGAGTTCACGTCAGTGGAAATAGCGCCAGAAATGATTGGATGCTACTTGGGAGAGTTCGCCATAACCAACAAACCCGTGAGGCATGGTTCTCCAGGTATCGGCGCGTCAAGATCATCAATGTATGTGCCACTGAAATAGACGCCTAACAGGGCAAAAACATACCCAATTCAACATGTTTTTTACTTGGGCATGACCCATAGTAGTTGGGGTCAATGCTCTGCAAATTTTTCCTGAAAATCGAAGATGGTTAGCTTAGGCTCTGTAGGTTGGTTCAGACCGTTTCTTTTTTGGGGCAGTAGAAATTTTTGGGAGCGGAATAGGCGGAGGAATGTTTAGGCTTCGGCAGATGAGCACCGACTCTAAGAAAACAACATTGGATATAGATTGGAGAACAATGGGTGGGGGAGGCTTCTTTTCCTTATGATCCTTAAGAATCTGCTCAAGTTCATCCTTTGACCCTTTCACGTGACTCTTTCCCTTCAAGCTGATTTGAGCCACTCCCGGATTGTAATTTATGGTGAAAACAAAAGGAACCTCCAGCATGTCTTCGCCTTTCTTGCTGATTCCAACCACATTAAGATTGGTGGCTATCTGAACCTGCGGAATAGGCTTCCCGATCTCCCAGAAAGTCTCAGCGGAAATGTTTTTCACAAAAACTCTCACATTAATCATTCTTCAGAACGCCCATCCAACCTCTATATTCCAAGCTTCACTATTAAAACTTGGCTAGCTTATTCTTCTTGTTGTTTGTATCGGGTTAAACCGCAATGTCCGCATGTGTAACGGTCACCATGATCAGCCATGAAGTATCCGGGTCCGCACCGTTCACAATTAGGACGCAATCTTTTGATTCCATTTTCCTCAATCTTGTAGTATGAAGAGATTCCACTTCGTTTCTTTTTGGATTTTTTCTCTCCACCTTCTTTTCCAGACATCTAATCTTCCTCCTTCTTCTCTGTTGCCTCTTCTGGAGCTGGTGACTCCTCAGGCTTTTCAGGGGTTGCGTTTCTGGCGATTATATGCTTGGGTTCCATGAGCTTAGCCTGCTCAACGGAGTCGTAAGCGTTAGCTTCGCCAATGGCAACCATTGTGCCTGTTTTTGTTTCTAACTGTTTAACGTAAACCAAATCGAGGTTCGTTTTCAGCAAGGTTGCAAGCTGTTTCCTAACTTCAACGCGGGTTGGGGTGCCCCCAGTCTGGGCATGGTCAACGCTGAAGGTTACTTCTCTTCTTTTCATCAGAGGATTCTGCTCTTTCGAGACGATCTTAAGATTCATTAACACACTTCCGCAGGTTGTGGTTGATTTGACACATCCCTCTTACTTTAGCTTTTCGAAGATTCCTCCATGGAATCCACGATACGGCGCATCCTCTCTTTTGTTTCTTCTGTAACCTTGACTACAACAAGTCCCCTGTGGGGTTGCCCATAAACCACGATGGCATTTTGGGGTGCAGCCAGCACCACCGGAAGGGTAAGCAAATCTTCCTCGCCGTCAACCATCACTCTTGTTTGTCCCTTTTGCTTAACAGCGCTTCTTATGGCAGCCCACGCCTCGTCGGTTATGGCTCCCGGAGGATTCTTTGCATGTAATGTTTGGTCGGCGTCCACAGTTATCGGCTGGATGGGTTTTCTCATAACCTTGTTGTCGACAACTAGAACATTCAGTGGGACACCATATTCAATCATGTTGCGGGACACTACGTCGCCCACAGAAATGATCAATGAGGGCTTTTCCTTCTCGATAAACTCTTTCAGCATCTTCATGGTTTCTTCTAAGGGACCATCAATCAGCAGTCCCTGAGGCTTCTTCAGTTCCTCGCGTAGCTCAGTGGTTAGGAGACGAATTCTGGTTACCTACCTTACTCGAAGCGCGTAGTGCCCTTTCTTCTTCACTTCCATGGCGCGGGCTATAGCCGAACCCTCAGGATCAATAATCACCACTACACCAGAGAAGTCGTCGCTTAGGTTGGTAGCCTTGCAGTTAGGGCATATGGAACCATAGGATATGACGTGGCACTCCCGACATGCTTTATCTGTCATTTCTTTGATTCACCTTCTGCTGTCTCGGCATCCCCTGAATCTTCTGCACTGGCTTCCTCTAACTTTTTCACATCCTTCTGAATCCACTCCAGCTTTCCAAGGAATGGTTGCCTAGCAGTTACTCCTATCTTTCCGGAGCCTCCGCTGCGACCTAAAGAAACAGCTGTTATGCGAACCCGCACGCGGTCTCCGGTCTGCAGTTTCCTTTTGGTTTCTTTGCCCATGAGAACTCCTTGCCGCTCATCATAGGAGATGTAGTCGTCCATTAGTTGAGAGACGTGGAGGAGGGCGTCGACGGGTCCGATACGAACGAAGGCGCCGAACTCCGCTATTTCCACAACTTCTCCCTCGATGACTTCCTGAATTTTTGGATAGAATGTGAGGAGAGAGAACTGGACTTTGTGGAAGGTGGCGCCGTCTCCGGGGATGATTTTTCCGAATGGATTCACTTTGATTTTGGTAACGCCTATGACGTAACCAAGCTTTTCGTCTACCATGCCGTCGTACTTCATTTTCAGCTCTTCGTAGCCTACGTTGTCGATGTCTTCTCCGAATCTTTCCGGAGGTATCCGAATCGCATCTTCAAGAGTTACAAGTTTGAACATTTATCTCACCTATTCTTAAATTGATGATATATATTTACGCGAAAGTACCACATGTGGTTTTTCGTCTCCAAATAAAAGACGCCCCCATTTATAAGCCTATACCGCGCCTTCCATCTCTAAACGCCGCTTCTGCCTCAAGAAAATAACGGGTACACCAACTTTTCTCAGTCTTCTCCTGAGCTCCCGGTCGTTTGTGGCAACAGGAGACCTCCACTCTGCCGCCACTCTAACAATCACATCATCATAGGTTTCCTTTAAACATTTTTCAACGGAAACAACACGACACTTTTCAGCCAATCTAAGAGCTAACTCTGCCTGTTTCCGCTGTTTTGGAGAACTGGATTCCGCGAGCCCTTGAAGCTCCTTTTGTGTCGAGGAGAGAAGAATGGGTTCAAAACGTCGATTTAGCAGGTTCGCCAGTTCCTCGAAGACATCAACATTGAACTGCGAGGCAACAAAAAAGAAGTTTGCGTCTAAAACAACCTTGACCGGCTCATTTTCTGAATCAGGCACGTCTACACCCTACAGCACTATAATTTGAGATAGTACGTAAGCTTTTTGTCCTCTTAATTTCCTCATTTTTTCTTTATAATTCCAAAGATGCTCTGTTGTCACTGCTTCTTGCGTTTGATGATTTCTCTGCATTTGTCTGCGTATTGGCACCAGTCTAGACAGGACGGCTCCTTTTCGGGTCTGCCAACTTCCTTGCCGCATGTGTCGCATATGCCGGTGTCCTCGTCGCTCCAAATCTCCACGCTTCCGCCGCAATGGGGGCACGGAAAATATTCTGGCTTAGGGCGAAGAAACTTTCGTATGCCCGGGCACGTTGCTACATTGTGATCTGTCAACTATTCATTTCTCCATACTAATCTGATTACGAGATTTTTTCTCCCCTTATGTTTATTGTTTCCTGCCTCAAAGGAACCTTCTTTCCCGAAAGTTCGAGGGCTTCTTGGACGAGGCGATGTAAGCCGAAGCAGCATGGGACCTCCATGTTGACAACTGTGACGCTTCTTATGTTGGACATCCGAAATATCTGAGCTAACTTGTTCCTGTAAAGGGCTGCGTCATCAAGTTTGGGGCATCCGATGGCAAGAGTATGGTTCTTCAGCATGTCCTCGTGAAAGTCTGCGTACGCGAAGGGCACACAGTCAGCGGCTATCAGCAAATCCGCATTCTTGAGGAAGGGCGCGTTGGGCGACAACAGTTTCAGCTGGACTGGCCATGTACTCAATTTTGTTGTCCTCTTTTCTGTAATGTTTGTGGATGGTTTCTCTTCAGTTTTGAACTGCGTCGTTTGTGTGGAGGGGCAACCCGTAAAACGGGTGTGATCTGCAGGGGCTGTTCGTGTGGTTTTCACGTGCTTTTCTGCTGCTTTCTCATTGAATTCTTCTGCTTCTCGCTGTGTGATGGTTATGGCGTCTTGGGGACATTTTCCTAGGCAGGCTCCTAACCCGTCGCAGTATATGTCCTTGACTAGTCTGGCTTTTCCGTCTATTATCTGGAGGGCTCCTTCGGCGCAGGCGGGTATGCACAGTCCGCAGCCGTTGCATTTCTTTTCATCGATTTTGACGATGTTTCTTAACACCATGTTTTTTCTTCTCCCCTTTTCAGCTTCTAAGAAGGTACCACGGTTCTTTTGCTTCCTCATAGGCGATGAAGTTCATGTCTGAGTTCTGCGTTTGTTTTCGGGTTATAAATATCGATTCTCCGTTTTCTAGGCGGCTTTTCAGTTCTTCAAAGTTGATTTCGTTTAGTTCTGTGACCTCAACGTTTTGGGTTGCGTCGTTTTTGAGGAAGAACAGCTGAAATGGGGCTTCTTTTTTCTTGTTTTGTATGATGTTTCTTGGCATTTTGTTTTTTCTCTCCTTTTCAGTTGGTTCGTCCATTTATTTGAGATAAACTTCATATGAATATATGTTCATGTGTGTTTTATAAGCATTGCGGCAAACCCGAACATGCAACCCAGCGACTCTACAAAAAATTTATAACACCGTTATAAGTAACTTATACTATCAACGGAAAAGCTGGAAATTTTTATGCCCGAAAAAAAGAAACTTGCCCTGATAATCCACAGCGGCACCATAGACAAGCTCCTCTGCGCCTTCACATTAGGCTCCACAGCAGCAGCCATGGACATGG
>Ga0315550_1000681_pt1 | contig 20933 bp, 15 predicted proteins | sample SalMarSW160190MG_2_FD_203100 | JGI IMG/M metagenome (GOLD analysis project Ga0315550, IMG submission 203100) | Salt marsh sediment microbial communities from the Plum Island Ecosystem LTER, Massachusetts, United States - Salt Marsh Sediment SW1601-90 ... | reverse complement strand
CATAGGCAACACCTGAAAGCGAATCCAGCGTGGCGTCACGGTACCGCCGGTCACTCGCGCCGGTATTTTGTGTAGGGACAGGACCGCTTCGATCCTGTCGGACTGAAACTCTAATCGCTCGCGCATTGTTGTTTGCTCCAATGATCACCCACGTTGCACACGCCCGCCCTGGTGCCCGAATTATGTGGACATAGAATTCTCCAATGAGCTGGTCAAGGTTATCCAATCAACAGCATGCTGCCGCGCCCAGAAACCAGCGCTTTAGAACAAAAGTGCTATACAATGGCAGTCACATCATAACAGAACATCTGTTCTAGGTCAAGCAGGAGGTCGATCATTTTATCCCAAATCGATTTGGGATAATTTGGGATAAGTGGCATCAGGATCTGATTAGCACCGGGATTTTGGGATGGCGGGTGCTTCAGGAGGCAACAAAAGAGGCCCAGTTGAGCAACTGGGCCTCTGAGACACGCCGTTGGCCGCTGGTCACTGCAACTGGCGGACGACCATCATCACCTTGCCCTGCACCTCCACCTGACGGGGATTTACATAAATCGGCTTCATCGTGGGATTGGCCGGTTGCAGGCGCACCTGTGTTCCTTCATCGTAGAATCGCTTGAGCGTCACTTCCTCGCGATCCTTCAGCCACACGGCTGCCATCTCGCCGTTCTCCACTTTCTGCTGGTAGCGCATGACCACGATATCGCCGTCGTTGATCAGCGCGTCGATCATCGAGTCTCCCTGCACCTGCAAGGCGTACAGTCCCTTGGGGTCTCCCAGGATGTCGCGGGTCAACTCGACCGTCTCGTCGCCCATCAGCGCAAAGTCGCTGCCGGGCACTGGGAGCGGTTCGCCGGCCACGATGCGCCCCAGCAGCGGTACGCTGACCACGGCCCGCGGCATCGCCTGACGGCCCATGGCGACCAGCTTCAACCCGCGCGACACTTCCCTGTCGCGGCTGATGTAGCCCTTTTCCTCCAACCGCTTCAGGTTGTAGCTCACGACAGAGGTGGAGCTGATCCCCGCCGCGGCACCGATCTCGCGGATGGAGGGTGGGTAGCCATTCTCCTCGATGTACTCATTGAGGAACTCGACGATTCTCCTCTGTCTTTCCGAAAGATGCTCTGCCATTTTCTTCCTCCTTCTATAAGCGAGCCTTTAACTTTCCAATGGCTGGCAGGTTGGGCAGATGTAGCTGCTCGTGCTGCCGGTCTTGATCTTTTCCACGGTTGTGCCACAGGCCGGGCATGGCTTCCCTTCCCGATAGGCAACCAGGAAGAAGCTTTCGTCCCATTTACCTTTTTCGTCGTGCAGGTTGCGTTCCCACGCGCTGCCGCCCTGATCGATGCTTTCCTGCAGCGTCTCCTGGAGCGCTTCCCACAACCGAGCTGTCTGCTCGTCACTCAACGTGTTGATCGACCGCAGCGGATGGATTCCCGCTTTGAACAGCGGATCTTGGACGTACACGTTGCCAATGCCAGCGACGCGCTTCTGATTGAGCAGGAACGTCTTGACCGCGCCACGCCGCCCGCGCAACAGGGCTCGGAACTCGTCCAACGTCAAGTCGAGTGCATTGGGACCCAGCTGGCTCGTCATCTTGTGCGCGGCCAAATCGGCGGCGTAATGCGCGTAGCCGAACCACCAGAAGTTAATCGCCAGACAGGCGCCATCCGCTAGGTCAAAGATCAGTCGATACTTTTCCGGTAGATTGCCCCGGTCGGTCAGTAGAATCTCGCCGCCCATCCCCAGGCCGAGCAGCAGCCACCCCTGAGTCGTCTCGACCTGCAGCCACTTGCCCCGGGGGATGACGGCGCGAACCTCGGCGCCGGTAAGTGCGGCCTGGAACTCGGCCAGCGGCACGTTCAGACATTTGGGCTGCAGCACTTCGATGGCGCTGATCGTCCTGCCGACCAGTTCCTTCTGCATGTCGCGGGCAAAGATCGTGATTTCAGGCAGTTCTGGCATAGTTTTTTCGTTGGTTGACCGAGATGACTCTATTATACAAGAACAAATGTTCTGCGTCAAGGCCCAAAAAGCGCGTTTGGCACGGCGCGCAGGGTGTGCTAGAATAAGTGGGGGGGGTGTCCTTTCCAAGGAGGGGGATTTGAAGCGCTGTCCCGAGTGTGGATTTCCTTATCCAGAGGACGAGCCGCGTTGCTACGTCTGCGGCGCTGACCTTACGCATCTTGAAGACGCGCCGGTTGCCGCGGAGGATGCTCAAGTTCGGCGTGATTTGGCCGCTGCCCAGGAAGCTGTGCGCCACCTACGTCGGTATGTTCCCCCTGTCGTCGCCGAGGGGATCCTGCAGGATCAGGAACGGCTGCGTGATGAGCGTCGCGAGATAACTGTCTTATTTGCCGATACGGTCAACTTTTCTAGGCTTGCGGCGTCGCTGGACGCCGAGTCGGTCTTTAATTTGATCAACGACCTGCTGAGCCGTTTGATGGCCTGCGTCCACCGGTACGATGGCACGGTGGACAAGTTTACCGGCGACGGCCTGATGGCCGTGTTCGGGGCCCCCATTGCCCACGAGAACGACATGGAGTTGGCCGTTCGTGCTGCGCTGGATATGCAGCGATCGGCGGCCGAGTTCGAGCCTGTCGCCCGCGCCCAACTGGGCGCTCCCCTACGGATTCGCATCGGCATCCACTGTGGGCTGGTCGTCGCCGGCATCCTCGGCACCGAGGAGCAGGCGGCCTACACCGTCATCGGAGAGACGGTTAACCTGGCGGCACGGCTGGAGTCGTTGGCTCGCCCCGGCAGCGTCCTGGTTAGCTCCCGCGTCTACCAGCAGACGCAGGGGCTGTTCAACTTCCAGGCGATGGGCATGACCCAGATCAAGGGGGTCGCCGAGCCGATGGCTGTCTACGAAGCGATAGGCACTCGCTCCGAGCCATTGCCGACGCGTGGGGTGGTAGGTGTCACGGCCATTCTCTTGGGACGCGACGCCGAGTTGGAGCAATTGTATACCTTGACGACGGATTTTTTAGATGCTCGCCAAGGCCGCTTGGTGACGATCCGAGGGGAGGCCGGGCTGGGCAAGTCGCGGCTGGTCTCTGAATGGCTCTCGACGATCCCTTCCGATAGGGTTGTGATCTGGCAGGGACGTGGGTTGCCCTACGCGCAGGGAGTTGGGTATGGCATCTTTCGTTCTCTGCTGCGGGATGTGAGCTTGAGCTATCCTCCGGAGGCCGAATGGGACGCCCACGTGTCGCCTGAATTGAGGCCCTTCTTGCGGCAGCTGGTGGAGGGATTTGATCCGGGCGAGAGAGCCACTTCGCATCGCTTGGAGCCGGAACGCGTCAAACAGTTGACGGTGCTGGCTTTGCGTGAATGGGTGTTGGGTGAGGCGCACCGGCAACCGGTGATGTTGGTTCTCGAGGATTTCCATTGGGTAGACGATCTCTCGCGCGATGCGTTGCAGTCGCTGATCAGCGTTATCCACGAAGCCCCCGTGCTGGTGTGTGTCACGGCCCGGCCTCAACCGGAGAGACCTTTTTCTCTCACGGTTTCGCCGTTGGAAGAGCATCCGAAGGCGCCCGCGCACCTGCCCCTGGAATTAAACCCCCTCTCGCCGGAGGACAGCCGGGCGCTGCTTGAGCACCTGGTCGATTTGAGTGACATGCCTGAACGTCTCGTCAACACCATCCTCACCCGCGCCGAGGGCAATCCGTTTTACATTGAAGAGTTTGTGCGCATGTTGATCGAGAAGGGTGTGTTGAGTCTAGGGGATGGCCAGTGGCAAGTATCCTCGACTGTGGAGTGGCAGACGCTGGAAGTTTCCGCCACTTTGCGCGGGTTGATGATGGCGCGTGTCGATCGCTTGCCGGAGAGCCTGCGGCAGGCTCTCCGGGATGCGGCGGTCATTGGCGTGCAGTTTGACGCCCGTTTGCTGGGAGAGGTCGAGCGTCGCCTCCACGGCACTGGCAGCGTGGTACCGTTCTTGGAACGGCTCGCGGCGTTGGGGATGTTGGTGGAGCGGCCCCAGGCCGGTGAGCGGGTGTATGCATTTCGTCATCTCCTGACGCAGGAGACGATCTATAACAGCCTGCTGCGTAGCCAGCGTCCCACGTTGCATCGAACGGTGGCTGAGTGCATCGAGTATCTTTACGCCGAGGACTTGCGCAATCACGCCGAGGTGCTGGCGCTGCATTACGACCGCGCGTTTGTGCGTACCAAGGCGATGCGCTATGCGCTGCTGGCGGGCGAGCGCGCCTGCGAGCGTTTCGCCAATCGTGAGGCTATCGAATACTACAGCCGGGCGTTGCAAATATCGCAGCACTTGGGCGGCTATGGCGCCGAGCGGTGGCAGGCGGCTATCGGGCTGGGCGAGGTGCTCCAGCACGTCGGCGAGTACGATGAGGCGATCGCCTGTTATCAGGCCGCGCTGGAGGAATGGTCCGATGCCCCGCCCCAGTCCCGTGCCTGGGCGATGCTTCGATTGGGGCAGGTGTGGGATAGGCAAGGCGAACTGGAGGAGGCCGAGGGCTGGCTGAGACAAGCATTGGCTCAGCTTAGCCAGGCCAGCATCAAGCTCCCCGAGTTGCGAGCCCAGATTTACTCGGAGTTGGGTTGGCTGAGCCTGCGCCGGGGCAACATGGCCTCTGCGCGCGATTGGCTGGGACAGGGACTTGACCTGGTTGGTACTATGGGGCACTATGAAGTATTGTCGTCCATCTTTGATCGTCTGGGGGCCGTGCACTATCAGTGCAGCGAGTGGAAGCAGGCATCCGAGTGTGTCGAACGCGCTCTGCAGCATCGTAGCCGGCTGGGCGATATCGTCGGCTACGCCGGCTCACTCAACGGCCTGGCCCGCATCAAATGGGCCAGCGGCGACTGGGATGGCGCGCTGGCCGATTACGAGCGCGCGGTCGCGATATACGAGCGCATCGGTGAGGTAGAGGGGCTGGCGCAGGCCTATACCAATTTGGGGGTGCTGTATACTGACCGGGGCCAGTGGGACAAGGCGGAGGAGAACCTAGAGAAAAGCTTCGATATCGCCCAACGGATTGCCTATCCATATGATCTGGCGCGGGCTCATATGAACCTGGGGAAACTCTACATGATGCAGGAGCGGTGGGATGAGTGCGGCCAGCACCTGAATGCTGCTATTCCCCTGTACATGGAAATCGGCGGACGCGCCGAGATAGATCTGAGCGAGGCCTATTGTCTGCGGAGCACCCTGCATCTGGAGCAGGGCCAGACCGAAGAAGCCTGGCAGTGGGCCGATCGCTGTAGTGATTTGCTGCGCCTGGCGACCGGGGCCCACGAGGGCGACTTGCTCGAATGGGGGCGGTACGAGCGGCTGATGGGACGTATCTCCTTGCTGGGGGGCGACTTGTCGACCGCTGATCGTCACTTGAGGCGCAGTGACGTCATCTTTCAGGGCCGAGGGGCCAAGTTGGAGACTGGCCGGACAGCTTACTGGAGCGGTCTGCTGTCGTTGGCCCAGCACGAGCCGGAGAAGGCCTCCCAAGAATTGAACAAGGCCCAGCAGATATTTGAGCAACTAGGGGCAGTTGCCGACCTGAAGCGTGCGGAGCAGCAGTTGGCGCAGATTGGTCTTTCCCAAAGCTAAGGGCGGTTATATGTTCGGTGGCCGATTGACCGCCCGCTCCAGCATTTCCAGGAGTATCGGTGGCATGGCGTCTCGATTCTCTGGGGTCACTGTGAGGACAGTCGTTGCGCTGTAGGGCAACCGCAGCTGCGCCTTGACCACCAGTTCAGGGCGGACGACGACGAGGGCCAGCGCAGAATCTCTACTTTGCAACACATCGAACGCTCTTGTCCATCCGCTCCCCTGTTCTAGCTCCAGCGGACCCAGTTCATCCACCACGAGCAGTTGGCAAGGCGTGGCGTGCGTGAGGGCCATGTTTCCCCAGCCCAAGGTACCGGGGTCAAAGCGGAAGCGTCCCTGAACAATGGCTGGTTTCGCGTCGGGAGGGAGGGTCAGCCGCCGCGTTTCCCCACTGCCCACGTCGAGCACATCCAGTTCGCCGTCGGGTTGGGTCAGAGTGATGATACCGCCACAAGTGTATTCTTTGGCCTGGGCCAGTGTGATGGCTTCACGGCTGGCGGTGGTCTTGCCCACCTCGCGTGCTCCCGTCAGAATGATGATGCTAGTCGGCATCGGCGTCTTTGTATCCCGGGATCGGCCCGAAGGATGCCTCGATCTGCTCCGGCTCGTAGATCTCCAGCATGCACTCCCACCAACCTAGACCGCCGGTCTTTTGGAACTCCCACCACCAGATATCGAGCCAGGAGTAGCGCCAGCGCCACAGGGAGGCTAGACGCTGCCATCCATAGTCGCTGGCCAGACTCGTGAAATCCACATAGTAACCGGAGGGGATGCGCTCTTTGATCGCCCCTCCCTCTACCAGAGCGCTGCCGCCTTGCTCGCGGGCGTGCAGATCCCACACGCCTTCGCGCAGGGGCTCGCCCATGCTCCCATCCTGCTCGGCGGCGCGGATGAAAACACGCCAGTAGGTGGCGCTACCGATGTCCTCTCGTACCAGCTCGATCTGCGGTGTGTCTGCATCGTATGGACGCTGATCCAGCCCGATTGCCCTGCCGCAGACGTGCCAGTTCATGCGCGAGTGGCCTGAGGGCGGCGTGTACGTCATCGGCAGCCACGCGCTTTCCAGGCTGCCCAAATAATCCCACCCCGTCTCTTGGATGACGCGTTGGCGCAGCGCGCCAAAGCTGTCGTTCACCCGATTGGAGACCAGGAACGTCTCTTGTGCTTCATTTTCCTCTGCTACGACTGTTACTGCTGTCTCTTCTTCGCCCTCTTCATCTTCCTCACCTTCCTCTACCACCACCTTTTTCTCGAAGGTGCTGTCGCTGATGTCCTGGAGGGGGACAAGCCGGTAAGGTGGCCCGGAATCCGGCGGCGGCTGCACTACCTCTATGTAGAGGGAGGGAGAATCCGCCGGTACGGCTTCTTGAGCACGGGCGATGACGCGCGGGGAGAGTGCCAAATCGGCCCACGCCAGGTCGTCCATGCGCCCGTCGATGCTGTACACTTCCTGGGAAATCGCCCAGCCGGTCATGCCGGCGGCGATGATGTGGCTGCGCCCTTCCCGATCGTGGGCGATATAGATCAGGCTCTGGCCATCGGGCGCCCAGGCAGGGGAAGCGCCGGCGCCGAACAGCTCGGTTTGCGCCTGACCGACCTCCATCGCGTCCCAATCGAAGGTGGTGATCTGTATGGAGGGGTTGCCGCGTGGCCCGCTGACGTAGGCCAGTTGCGTGCCGTCGGGCGACCAATTGGCATAGTCCTCGTCTACGTCAGGGCTGTTGGTGACGGCGATGGTCTCGCTCGTCTCGATGAGGTGCAGGTAAATGTCTTTGCTGCCATCGCGGAAGGAGGTGAAAGCAATAGCCCGGCTATCGGGTGACCAGGATGGCTCGTAATCGGGAGCGTGGCTGGTGGTGATGAGCCGCATCTCACCTCCGGAGGTACTCATGATGTAGATGTCGAGGTTGCCCCGCCGGTCTGATTCGAAGGCGATATATTTGCCGTCGGGCGACCAACTGGGGTTGCCGTCAAAACCGGGGGCTTGGGTCAGGCGGATCAGCGCGCCGCTGACCAGATCGAGAAGGTAGCTGTCCCAGTTGTCGCTGCGGTTCGAGGTGAAGGCGACGTATTGACCATCAGGGGACCAGGCCGGATCCCGGTCGTCCGCCAGATCGTGAGTCAGTTGTACCAGTTGCCGATCGGCGTGGTTGATGGCATAGATATCGGTGTTGCTGCTGCGGCGCAGGGTGAAAGCGATAGCGCCGCCACTGCCAAAGGGTGTGGGTACGAGCGTGGGGGTAGGGGGAGGGTTGGGCGTTGGCGTGACGACGACGATCTCGGGCGAGCTCTTGATCGGCGGCGCCGTGGTCGCCCGGTAGAGCGCGTACCCCAAAAGTCCCAGGATAGCCGCGTTGCCCACGATCAGCAGGACGAGCATCTGCAGCCCGCGTGGCTGTATCGTGACTGGCTTGCAGACCTCGTTGGGCTTGACCAACCAGCGTCGGGCAAAGACGAGGCGCTTCCAAAGCCAGACGAAAGGGCTGGTAAGTAGTCGGAGGATGTTTCTTGCACGGTCGCGCAAGCGACCCTGTTGCTCCTCTGTCGGCTCTGGCTCGAGTTCGCCCAACTCCTCGAGTTCTTCGAGCTGCCCTGCTCTCAGCACGTTGTCGGCCATCGAAGTCAAGTATACGACGCCTCGCTTGCTTGTCAAGCCGCTTGCTTGTCAAGCCGCTTGCTTGTCAAGCCGATGGCGATGGGCTATACTTGGACGGCATAGCGGAGGATCGAACATGAATCGCGTATTTGTGGTATCCGATGGTACGGGTGAGACGGCCGAGCGGGTCCTGAAAGCGGCGCTGGCGCAATTCGAGGGAGCGGCGGTCAAGATCGAGCGCCGGTCGGAGGTGCGCACCGAGGAGCAGGTGCGCCAGGTCGTGCATGAGGCCGCTCAAGCCGGCGGCTTTGTCGTCCATACGTTGGTCTCTGACGAGTTGCGCGACGAGATGGTGCGCGAGGGACGGCTGCAGAACGTCGAGACCATCGACCTGATGGGGCCGCTGCTGGCGCGACTTTCTCAGAAGTTTGCCGTCTCCCCATCCGAAAAGCCCGGTCTCTTTCGTCAATTGAACGAGGAGTACTTTCGGCGCATCGAGACGATGGAGTTTGCCTTCCATCACGACGATGGGCGGCGGGCCCACGAGCTCTCTCAGGCCGAGATCGTGCTGGTGGGCGTTTCACGCACGTTCAAGACCCCGCTGAGCATCTATCTGGCGTTCCGGGGCTGGTTCGTCGCCAACGTGCCCATCGTGCCGGGGATCGCTCCGCCGCCGGAGCTATTTGCGCTGCCGCCAGGCCGCGTGATCGGACTTACGATTGACCCGGTGAGGCTGGCGGAACTGCGGCGCGTGCGGGAGCAGCGTTTGGGCGGGGCTACGGGCGACTATGCTGATCTCGAATCCGTGCGCCGCGAGGTGGCATACGCGCTGCACCTCTTTCGCGAGCAGCGATGGCCCGTCGTCGAGGTGACCGACAAGCCCATTGAGGAAAGCGCCTCCGAGATTCTGGCGCTGGTGAGGAAATAGATCAATGCCCAAAGTGACTCCCGTGCGAAAACAGTATCTGCAGATCAAGGCCCAGCACCGGGATGCGATCGTCTTTTTCCGGCTGGGTGACTTTTACGAGACTTTTGACGAGGACGCCGAGATCGCCGCGCGCGAGCTGGACCTTGTCCTGACCTCGCGCCCGGTGGCCAAGAACCAGCGCGTGCCGATGGCGGGCGTGCCCCACCACGCCGTCGAGGGCTACGTCGCCCGCCTGATCGAGAAGGGCTACCGCGTGGCCATCGCTGAACAGGTGGGCGAGGTCACCGGCAAGGGGCTGGTGGCCCGCGAGGTGACGCGCGTGGTGACGCCCGGCACTGTCATCGAGCCGGCGCTGCTGGACGAGAAGCGGCCCAACTACCTGGCGGCGGTCGTGGTCGAAGAAGGGCGCGCCGGCCTGGCCTACACCGACATCACCACCGGCGAGTTCGCCACGGCCCAATTGGACGCAGACGCGGTGGCGCAGGAATTGGCGCGCCTACAGCCTCGTGAGTGTCTGATCTCCAAGGGGCAGGAAGCAGGGGGCAAGAAGCAAGAAACAGGTCGAGAATCTCCAATCTCCAATCTCCAATCCCTGGGCGCACACATCACGCCGCTTCAATCCTACCGCTTCGAACTCGGCGCTGCTCGCCAGGTACTCCTGGATCACTTTGAAGTGGCCACGCTTGATGGCTTTGGCTGCGCGGGCAAGCCGCTGGCCATCCGGGCCGCCGGTGCCGTGCTCCACTACCTGCGCGAGACGCAGAAGGGGGCGCTGGCGCAGGTGGTCAGCCTCAGCACCTACACCACCGAGCGCTTTATGGTCCTCGACGCGGCCACGCGTCGCAATCTCGAGCTGGTCGAAACGATCCGTGAGCGCGCGAACGCAGGGCGTTCGAAGACTCGCGGTTCGCTCCTGGGCGTACTCGACCTGACGCTAACGCCGATGGGCGGGCGGTTGCTGCGGTCACGCCTGGCTCAGCCCTTGCTCGACCGGGGGGCGCTGGAGGCGCGCCTGGACGAGGTGCAGGCGTTCTACGACGACACCATCCTCCGTGGCCGCGTGCGCGAGATTCTCAAGGGGCTGCCCGATCTGGAGCGGCTGACCAATCGCGCTGTGGCAGGTATTGCGACGCCGCGTGACCTGGTGGGCATCAGGCGGGCACTGGAGGCTGCGCCGGAGTTGATAGAGGTGTTGAGACAAGGGGACAAGGAGACGAAGAGAGAAGGGGATGAAGCGACAATCATCCAATCTCCAATCTCCAATCTCCAATCCCTCGACCCCTGCGAGGACGTCGCTTCACTTATCGCCTCCGCCATCGCCGACGAACCCTCGGCCAGCGTCTCTGCCGGGGACGTCATCCGGAGCGGTTTCTCCGATGAGCTCGATGCCATTCTCACGGCGGCGCGGGACGCCAAGGCGTACATCGCCAACCTGGAGAAGGAGGAGCGCGAGCACACCGGTATCAAGAGCCTCAAGGTGGGTTACAATAAGGTGTTTGGCTATTACATCGAGGTCACCAAGGCGAACGTCGCTGCCGTGCCCGAATCGTACATCCGCAAGCAGACGCTGGTCAACGCCGAGCGCTACATCACGCCGGAGCTGAAGGAGTACGAGGCGCTGATCCTCAACGCCGAGGAGCGGCAGGTCGAGGTCGAGACGCGGCTGTTCAAGGAGATTTGCGGGCGGGTGGCGGCGCGGGGTGGTGCGCTGCTCAAGACCGCGCGGGCGCTGGCAAGGCTGGACGTGGCGTCGGCGCTGGCCGAGGTGGCCATCCGCAACCGCTACGTGCGGCCCGAGCTGGCTGAAGACGACGTGCTGGAGATCGTCGATGGGCGGCACCCCGTCGTCGAAAAGGCGCTGTGCGACGAACCCTTCACCCCCAACGACCTGCACCTCAACGGCGACGAGCGCATCCTGGTCATCACCGGTCCGAACATGGCCGGCAAGTCGGTCTACCTGCGGCAGAACGCCTTGATCGTGCTGATGGCGCAGATGGGCAGCTTTGTGCCTGCCGACAGCGCGCGCATTGGCATTGTCGACCGTATCTTTACCCGCATCGGCGCGCAGGACGAGGTTGCCGCGGGCCAGTCGACGTTCATGGTCGAGATGGTCGAGGCGGCCAACATCCTCAACCACGCCACGCCGCGCAGCCTGCTCATCCTCGACGAGATCGGACGCGGCACCAGCACCTACGATGGGCTATCCATTGCCTGGGCCATGGTCGAGTACCTGCACAATCATCCCCAGCGGCGGTCGCGCACGCTGTTTGCCACCCACTACCACGAACTGACCGAGCTGGCCGACCGACTGCCAACGGTGCGTAATTACAGCCTGGGGGTAATTGAGGAGGGAGATCACGTCGTCTTCTTGCACAAGGTCGAGCCCGGTGGGGCCGACCGCTCCTACGGCATCCACGTGGCGCAGATGGCGGGCGTGCCCAAGCCCGTCATCCACCGGGCGGAGGAGATGCTGGAGCAGTTGGAGAGCGGCGCGTTCCGCCCCGGCACCCCTGCACCGGAGCCGCGCCAGCCGGCGCTTTTCGCCACCGAGCACCCGGCGGTGGAGGAATTGTGCGCGTTGGACGTCTCGCAGATGACGCCGCTGGATGCGATCAACACGCTGTACGAGTTGCAGCGCAAGGCGCGGGAGGAATGAATTGCTCCAAGGGGACGACAGTCCCCGTCTTGGCGATTTGAGTCGTGGCTGATGCGGACTATCGTCCGCTTGGAGCGTTCGGTGGAAAGGGGGAGTAACGCTGACCAACTGGCGTCCAGACTTTGATCCGTCCCATCTGTACTTTGTGACGACCACCGCTGTCGACCACGCCCACATCTTTCGGCGGGACGTAGTCAAGCGCATCCTCGTCGACGGTCTGTATCACCTGCACGTTGTGGACGGCATAGATCTGTATGCCTTCGTCGTTATGCCCAACCACGTTCACTTCATCGTTCGCTGCCGGGAGGATGATCCGCTGAAGGACGTGATCCGGGATTTCAAGGCCAACACGGCGCGCCTCGTTGTGCGCCAGTATCAAGTTGAGGGCAACGAACAGGCGCTCGATTTTCTGGCCGCTGCCGTGAAGCGCCCGCAGAAGCAGCACTTCAAAGTGTGGGAGGATGGGTATCTTGCCAAGGATGTGTTCTCGCTAGACTTTTTGCGGCAAAAGATGGCGTACATCCACAACAACCCAATTCAGCCGCAGTGGCAGTTGGTTGACCAAGCAGAGGAGTACGTCTGGTCGAGCACACGATTCTACTTGTTGGAAGAGCCGGCGCTGATCCCGTTGAGTGATGCGCGGGAGCTGTTAGCATGAGTGCTCTCGATGGACGACAGTCCATCGAAGCTGGCGCGGACTGTCGTCCGCTTCGAGCGTGAATACTATATCGCCTTCGCCGCCACCTTGGCGGCCCACAGGAAGAGCAGGCCCACGGGCAGAATCAGCAGCCCGATCCCCAGCACGGGGATCAGGGCCACGCCCAGCAGCGAGAGCACCACGCCCACCAGCCCTAGCGCGATTGCCAGCACGACGATCACCAACACGAACGGCAGTTTGATCAGCCAACCCAACGCTTCACACATTTCGGGAGCTCCTTTCAATTGATCTCGCCTTCAATACGCTGGAGCCCTACCTTGGGTTGCACCCAACAATATTCTTGCCAAGCGTGCCGCGGGATGGTATAATCCGCGACGCTCGGAGAGGTAGCATAGTCCGGCCTAATGCGCGCGCCTGGAGAGCGCGTGAGCAGAAATGCTCCGAGGGTTCGAATCCCTCCCTCTCCGCCAGATTGGGGGAAAAATGACGCTAAAACGCTCATTTTTCCCCTTTCTCTCGCAAACCCTTTGCACTTTTTGCTCTCACCTAGTATAATGCCGCCCAAGCTCGATTTTCTACCGGGAGAATCGCTTGACAATGGGTATCCTTGAGAGATGGAAACAACGCGTGAAGCAACTCAAGACAGAGACCTATGCCATCTATCTGGCCTATAAGGACCCCCGGGTCCCCTGGTACGCCAAGCTACTTATCGCCTTCGTCGTCGCCCACACCTTCAGCCCTATCGACCTGATCCCCGATTTCATCCCTGTCCTCGGATACCTGGACGACCTGGTCGTGACGCCGCTGGGCATCGCGCTGGCCATCAGAATGATCCCCCCGGTCGTCCTGGCCGAGTGCCGGGAAAGATCTCAGGCAGCTATGGGACAGGACAAGCCGACAAGCCGTCTAGCTGCCGTCGTCGTCATCGCCATCTGGCTCCTCACCGCAGCCATGGTGATCGTCGTTGTGTGGCGGATTATCAGGGATTGAGCCTTATCTTTTCCGGCCTACCGAATCCGCAGCGGCGCGACGACGCCATCCTCGAACCCGCAGGCGCGGTAAAAGTCGCGGGCGGATGGGTCGCCACGGGAGGTATCGACCAAGAGGTGGGTCGCGCCGCGCCGGTCGGCGCGGCGCACCGCCGCCTCCACCAGCGCCGCGCCGATGCCCTGCCGACGGTAGGTCGGGTCCACCGCCAGGTCGCCGATTAGCGCCCGCAGGCCGGAGAGGGCGGGGACGAAGGAGAGGGCCAGGAAGCCCACCACTTTTTCCTCGACCTCCGCGACCAGCACCTCCAGCCCCAATCTCTCCCGCATGCGCTGGGCTGCGGCCTGTAGCCCCTCCGGGTTCGTGCCGGCGTTGGCGGGGATCAAGGGCAAGAGCGCCAGCACACGCGCCTCATCCTCCGGGAGAGCATCGCGGATGAGGATGCCGGGCGGTTGGCTTTGCGGCGATTGGCTCTGCACCCAGCGGGCCAGCACCTCGCGATGAGTGCGGAAGGCCACGTCCTGCGGCAATCGGTCGGGGGAAAAGATCGCCACGTCCTGGGCGTCGTCACCGGCGTGCAAGCTTCCGCCCACGGGCCGGGCGCGGTAAAAGATGATGATGCCGCTTTGCACGGGGCCTTCGGGGAAGGAATAGACGCCGAACAGTTCCTCCAGCTTGATATCGAGGCCGGTCTCCTCCTGGCACTCGCGCACCGCGGCCTGCTCGACGCTCTCGTCCTCCTCGATGAATCCGGCGGGGAGCGCCCATCGGCCCACAAAGGGCGGCTGTCCGCGTTGGATCAGCACCAGCCCGCCCTCCATTTCTACCAGCGCGCCGACGCCGGGCACGGGGTTGCGGAACAGGACAAAGTTGCAGGCGGGGCACACCTCGCGCGGCCGCCCGCCGATCTCGGCTTTTTCCATCGCCGTTCCGCAGCGGGGGCAAAAGGTCGGTTGGACTCGGAGAGTCCACTGGTGCTCGTCCATGCTCACCCGGGCAGCAATTCGGCTCTCAACTCTGGCGCGTAGGTCTCGATGATTTGGGGAGTGATGGCGTTAGTCTGGATGATGTCGGCGTAGAGCTGGGCGCTCTGGCGCGGCTTGCGAGATTTGTTCTTCAGGCTCAGGGAAAACAGCCCAAAGCGCAGCGACCAGCCTTCGGCCCACTCAAAGTTGTCCACCAGCGTCCAGTGATAGTAGCCCTTCACCGGATAGCACATCTGTATCGCGTGCCACATCTCGTGCAGGTGGGTCAGAAGATAGCGTGGCCGCTGGTCGTCGTCATCGTCCGGGATGCCATTTTCTGTGACGTAGATGGGCAGGCCCAGGCGGTCGAGGCGCTTGATGCAGCGGAATAAGCCGTGGGGATAGAACTCGCCATAGTCGCCGTCGAGCATCTCGGCATCGGGGGCGTGCAGGCGGCGGGTGTAGAGGGACTCGCGCTGCGTGCGGTCGAAGGCGACCAGCTCGCGGGTGTAGTAGTTGAGGCCGATCCAGTCAAGGGTGCCGCGCAGCCTCCAAGCCGGGCCAAAGCCCAGGGGCAACACCCAGCGGCCCTTGTCCAGCGCGGTGAGAATGGCCTGGTTGAAGGCCCTGTCCGCCACACTTGCGGCGCGCCGGTCGAGTTGCGAGTTGGGGGTGGCCGGGTCGAGGATGCGCATATTGTGGGCCAGACCAACACGAGCGCTAGGCTGAACGTCGTGGATCTCCCGGTAGGCGTCGGCGTGCGCCAGGAGCATGTGGCGCATGACGAGAAAAGCTGTCTTTTGGTCCGATTTGCCGGGTGGCCAGACGCCATCGACGTAACCCAGGTAGCCATAGACGTTGGGTTCGTTGATCGTGCACCACAGGTCGCAGTACTCGCCCAGCGCCTCGACAACGCGCCGGGCAAAGCGGGCAAAGCGGTCGACTGTCTCCGGGTTTTCCCATCCGCCCTCGTCGACCAGCCAGAGCGGGTTGGTAAAGTGGTGCAGCGTGACCATCGGCTCGATGGCGCGCGCGCGCAGGCCCTGGAGCATCTCGGCGTACCGCGCCAGGGCGGCCTCGTCGAACTCGCCGGGAAGGGGCTCGATGCGCGACCACTCGACGGAGAGGCGCATGGCGTTGAGGTCCAGCTTGGCGGCGCGGTCGAAATCGGCCTCGGCGTTTCCCCACCAGTTGCACGCCTTCTTGGATTGGTGACTGTCTTGGATATGGCCCTCCTCCTGCTCCCAGGCCCACCAGTCGTTGTTGGTATTGTCGCCCTCGACCTGATGAGCGGCGGTGGCGACCCCCCACTTGAAATCGTCTGGAAAGTGGAACGTGGCTTCGGGCTGAGAAGGGCTAGCCGGTGCAGTAGCCGGGACAGCGGGAGGAATAGATTCAGGTGCGACTTGTGTGGACTCGGGTTCTTTATCTGCTGGCTTGGGAGATGGTTCCTCCTCGATCCAGCTCATGTCCATATCCGCGAACGGATCGTGACCTATTTTTTTGCCGGACGAACGTCGTTTCTTAGCCATCGTGGAGAACCCTTTCTACCAGATGCGCATAGTCGGTTGCCCCGGTGCTGCGGGGGGAGTGCTCGTAGATGCTCATGTGGTGGCTGGGAGACTCGGATATCTTGACGCTGGAGCGGATTGGATCGGTCACTCGGTCGGCAAAGTATCGCTTCAAGATCTCGACGATCTCCCGATCCTGTTGCACTCGATCGGAGTAAAAGGTAGGCACGATCAAGTAGAGCTGGACGCGACTCTCTGACATCTGCCGGAAGGTCTTGAGCGTCTCGACCACCTGTCGCAGCCCCATCAGTCCCAAGTAGTTGACAGAGACCGGTACAATGAGTTCGCGGATATACAGCAGACCGCTTTCACTCAGCAGGCTGACCGAGGGTGAAAAGTCGAGCAAGATATAGTCGTACTCGTTGTCGAGACTGCGCATCTTGTTGCCCAGTGTGCGGCGGATGATCCGTTCGTCGCCGATGCGCCACAGCTTGCCCTCAGCGCGCAGCAGGCTGCGGTCGCTGGCGATGAGGTCGAGGTTTTTGCGGGCCTGAACGACGCAAGCCTGCGGCCTCACCTGGCCCAACAGGAGTTGGGAGAGAGAGTAGGTATAGTTCACCCCCAGGTGCGTCGCCAGGCTTCCCTGGGCGTCCAGATCGACGCACAGGACGTGCTCACCGTGCAAGGCCAGGCCGGTGGCCAGGTTCACCACCGTGGTCGTCTTGCCCGTGCCGCCTTTGTAATTCAGGACGCCGATGACCCTGCTCATCTCACGCTTTCCTGTTCTTGCCGAGTAGGTGTTGTATGCCTCATGGGAAGAGCCGCCGCGCCTTGATCTCTGCCACGGCGTCGTCGCGGAAGCGGTATAGCTTGGCGGGACGGCCTTCGCCGGTACGGTACTCGCCCGTCTCCTCGATCACGTCGGCGCTGAGGATCTTGCGGCGAAAGTTGCGTTTGTCCAGCCCTTCCCCCAGGATGATCTCGTAGGCGGACTGGATCTCGCTGAGGGTAAAGGTCTCGGGCAGTAGCTCAAAGCCCACGGCGGTATACTCCAGCTTGTAGCGCAGCCGTTGGAGGGCGTACGAGAGAATGTCGGCGTGATCGAAGGCGAGTGGGGGTAGGTCGTATACCGACCACCAGCGGGCGTCGGAGGCGTCGTGGCCGGCGTGAGGCTGCACGGCGTCGGTGGGCACCAGGGCAAAGTAGGCCACGGTGATCACGCGCCCGCGCGGATCGCGACCGACGTCTCCAAAGGTGTAAAGCTGCTCCAGATAGACGTCGCGGACGCCGGTCTCTTCCTCTAGTTCGCGCATCGCTGCGCCCTCGAGCGATTCGGCTATGCGGACGAAACCGCCGGGGATGGCCCACATGTTCTCGAACGGGGGGTGCCCGCGCTGGATGAGGAGTACCTGCAGATCGCCGCCATTCAGCGTAAAGATGATTACGTCTACGGTCACAGACGGGCGCGGATAGTCTTCCAACGGCATAGGGTTTTCTCCAGTTGGTGTCATTCGCACACAAATTATAGTGGTATTGTGGGATGCTGTCAATGGTGAACTAGGAGTGCATAGGGAAGACTACAAGTTGTCATAAACTGCGTTCATCTTCAACGACGAAAATGTAGGGTGGATTGGCAATCCGCCTTACCGCCGCCATTTATTTTGGTAGCAAGCGAGGCCGAGAACCAGGGCCGCAGACATTCGAGTTGCGCGTCATTGGGTTCTCCTATCGACAAAGACGGGGATATGGGCGGTGAAGGTGCTCCCTCTGTCTACCTCGCTCTCCACAGTCACGCGCCCGCCATATGCCTCGACGATTTCCCTGACCAGCGCCAGTCCCAGTCCCACACCGCCATGTCGCCGCCGGGCGGAGCCGTCCACCTGATAGAAACGATCAAAGATGCGCTCTAGCTTGTCTACCGGGATGCCGATACCGGTGTCGCTCACCGCTAGAGCGACCGTTTCGCCGTCCCGGCGCAGGCTAACGGTGATCGTCCCTCCGGCGGGTGTGAACTTGACTGCGTTGCCAATTAGGTTGTCCAGCACCCGTCGCATGTAGGTGGGATCGCCGCTCACAGGGGGCAGGTCGAGCTCGATCTCTGCTTCCAGAGCCAGTTCGGCCTGCTCGACCTCTACCTGAAAGTCCTCCACGGCGTTCTGAGCCATCTCATCCAACGGTATGGGCTGTGCTTCGGGAGGGCTGACCTCAGCTTCCAGGATGAGCGTGATATCCTTGACCAAATCGCTCAACATGCGGGCGCGGCGGGCGATGATGGCCACCGGTTTCTTTTGATCGGCTGGGACCTCGCCTATCTCGCCTGCGTCCAGCATCTCGGCGTATCCACGAATGAGTGCCAGCGGCGAGCGAAGTTCGTGGGATACATTCTGGATAAAGGCGTCCTTGAGGTGATCCATCTCTTCTAGTTGGGTAAAGGCCGCCGCAAGCTCTTCAGCGCGCTGTCGGGTCTCTCTGAAGAGGTGCGCGTTCTCCAGTACCAGCCCCAATTGGCGAGCCACCGCTTCCAGAAGGCGAGATTCGTCGGCTTGCCAGGTGCGGTTTTCGCGGCAGCTACCAAAGCCCAACGCACCGTAGAATCGCCCACTGCTCTGCACCGGTATAAAAAGCACCAACTTTGTCGCCAGCGAGTCATAAAATTCACGCGTGGCTTCCAAGCGGGGATCCGTAGCTACATCGGAGACAGCGAAGGATTGGTTATCCAAAAGTGCAGCCAGCTCGGGTGGTGCGACGTCAAAGGAGCCGTTCAAGGCAATGACCGACCCGACGCCCGGCGCGATCCATTCGTGGGTGATCTCCCACGTGTGAGCGCTTGGGTCGATAGAGATGAAGGCGATACGATCGGCTTGTATCAGTTGGTGTAGGCCCTCCAGAGCGCTTTCGACTGGCGCGTCTGTGTCAAGCGCCGTGCCCGGTCTTAGGGCGATGCTGTTGAGAAGCGTCAGTTCCTGTACGCGGCGTTGGGTCTCCTGGTAGAGTCGAGCATTGCGCAGGCCAATGGCCACTGTGCTGGCTACCGCTTCCAACAACGATCGGTCTTCTTGGTCAAAGTCGGCCAGCCGCTCGCTCTCGAGGATTATCGTTCCAACGACTGCGTCTTCCTCAAGAATGGGCACACACAGTGCTGATTGAGCCGGAATCTCGGTCGGGTTGACGAAATAGGGATCGATGCTCACGTCGGGCGCGAGATGCGGCTCGCCTGTTCTGGCGACGTAGCCTGCGATTCCCTGATCGATTTTCAGGCGATAGAGGCCGGGCACTGCTTTTTCGTTGAGCGCGATCGTCTCACTGCTGCGACCGCGCAGGATCAGCGTTTGCCCCTTGTCATCCAATGTAAACAGCCCGACCCGCGGGTAGTTATAATGGCGGAAAATGCTCTCGGCTACGGCCTGCAGCAGGGCGTCGGCGTCGAACGTTGTGGCAGCGATGCGTGCCACGTCCACCAGCAGGGCCAATCTCTGAGACTGTTGTTGTTCGGCCTGAAACAGCCGGGCATTTTCGAGGGCGATGGCTACCTGGTTGGCAAAGGCGGCCAGCAGAAACAACTGTCCGCCGAAAGCGTTGGTACGCAGGCTGTGCAGGTAAAGCACGCCCAACAGGCGATCTTTGACCATCAGGGGCAGGCCGGCGATTGATTTAATGTTAGCTTGCACGAGAAGGGGGTTGGCTTTGGGCGGCGCCCCTTCTCCGAGGGAGGGGTATACTGTGCCATCCGCGTCAATCTCGTCGATGATCACCGCCCGGCGCAAGCGAACGATCCAACTGGTGAAGCCATCGTCCCGGATGCGGTACTCGAGTGCTTGCACACCCGGCAAGTCCTCGGCGCTTTGACTCGTTTGCCCGGTTTCGTCCACCAACACGACGCCGGTGTAGTCTGTGTCCACGACCTCGTTGGCCAGAGAGACGATCTCGGCCAGTACTTGGTCGGGTTCCAAGGAGGCCGTCACGGCCTGGGAGGCTTGGCTCAAGGCGGCCAGTTGCTCAAGCCTGTGTTTCAAGGCTTTCTCTACCCGCTCTCGCTCGGTCTCGACCTGCTTGCGCTCGGAGATTTCTTGCTCCAGCTCCGCGGTGCGCTCCTTGACCTGCATCTCTACTTCAGTGTACGCTTTTTCCAGCGCAGTGTCTGCCTCTGCCTGCGCCTCCAGGAGCAACACGTTCTGCAAGGCACTGCTGATTTGCGCCTGCAACACGTCACAGGCTTCTTCCTGCGACGGCTTTGCTTCGAACAGGGCAAACCCTAGCTGGTGGTCGTGAAGATACAGTGGTTCGAGCACCAGGCAGTGACGTTGCTCTGAAGAAAGCAGGCCATCGGGTATCAATTGGCAAGAGGAGAAAAGCCGTCCTCCGGGCTCAAGATCGACGCGCTTTCCTCCATCGAGTGCCAGGACCAATCTGGATTGGTCGAGGGGCTTTTCTGGATTCTCGAACAATGAAATGTAGCAGTTCAGGATGCCCGTCTTGGGTATTTCCCGCGTGGCCACGTCCAAAAGCTCGGCCAAGTCAAAATCGGTGGCCAGCGCAAAGTCGAGTCTTTGTAGTTCCCGAGCTCGCCTGGCTGCCAGGACAGCCCGGTGCCTCTCCTGTCGGCGGGCGATGTCGCCGACGAGCAGCCGTGCCTGGTTCAAGATGGCTTCGGCAAGGGACGCGCCATCACAATCTAGATGGGGCAGCGTGTGGCGACGCAGTAACGAGAGGACGTCCTGCCAAGCGAACACGTCAGCATCGGATGTCACTGCTTGACGTAGGATATCCTCCAGGGTGGTGAGGAAGGTGTCACTTTCCTCCTTCTCCACTTGGGTGGTGAATGCGTCCAATAGCCGCTTTGCCCATTCACCGTCGGCAGGCGCGTCGATGGAGTGGGTCAATGCGGGCAGGATACTCTCCCGTTGTGTGGAAAGGGAGTCCTGCCCATCGCTTTTCTCTGGCGAATGATGCAATACCGGAGCGGCAGCGGCTCGTATCGTAACTGCTAATGGGCAGCCGCACGACTGACGTACAATGAGGTCCAGCGGCAGGACTGTGCACTCTGGTACGTCGCG
>Ga0315550_1000671_pt1 | contig 21023 bp, 21 predicted proteins | sample SalMarSW160190MG_2_FD_203100 | JGI IMG/M metagenome (GOLD analysis project Ga0315550, IMG submission 203100) | Salt marsh sediment microbial communities from the Plum Island Ecosystem LTER, Massachusetts, United States - Salt Marsh Sediment SW1601-90 ... | reverse complement strand
CCGGGGGACGGCGGCGGTGGCGTGTATGGTAACATCGCCGGCAGCGGATATAAGCGTCCATTTCCGAACGAGCATTCGCTTCCGGTGCAATTCACCATGGTGTGTCCTATGAAGCAGTTTTCGCCATCCTGCGAGCGCAACAAGGATTCGATTCTGGCGGTGTTGAGCGAGGTTCTGATCGTTCCCGGCCTGGTGCTCGAGATCGGCAGCGGCAGCGGCCAGCACGCGGTCCATTTCGCCCATGGGCTTCCTCACGTGCAATGGCAACCGACCGACGTGGAGGAATGCCTGCCCGGCATTTCCGCCTGGCGCGCCGAGGCCGGAGTGGCCAATCTGCGCGAACCGCTGGCGCTCGATCTTTTCTCCGACCGATGGCCGGTCGCCACGGTGCAGGCGATCGTGTGCATCAATACAATCCACATCGTCTCCTGGCCGGGGGTGGAAAGGCTGTTCGCCGGCGTCGGCCGGTTGCTGGCGCCCGGGGGCATCCTGTACGTCTACGGACCCTATCGCTACGCCGACCGTCCACTCGAATCCAGTAACGAGGACTTCGACCGCTGGCTGAAGGCGCGCGACCCGGTGTCCGGCATACGTTTGTTCGAGGACGTAAACCGGCTGGCCGGGCAGAATGGCCTGAAGCTCGCGGGCGACCGCGCCATGCCGGCGAACAACCGTTCGATATGGTGGGCCAGGGAAGGACGATAATCCTCCGGGGACTCGGCGGCGGCGCGCGGTTTCCCGCTTATATTGTCGTTGGAATCGCGTCTATTATCTAAGACATGCCTTTGCATCTCTCCAGCTGGTTTGCCATCGCGGGCACGGTCTTGCTCCTGGTTTCCCTGGTGCCAGTCCGAAAAATGATCATCCAGCTTCCTCCCGGGACCATGCGCCGCGAGTGGTGCATTCTGGCCGCCATGATCCTGCTTTTTATCGTGGGCTATATTGATTATGCCGTGACACGGTGGGGCTACGGCGATTCTTTTCATGAACGCGCCATGGCGTTCGTATTGTTTCTGGGCGCATGTTTTGTGCTGCTGGTCAATCATTTCTCGCTGCAGACCGTCGTCAATGTGCGCCGCCTGGCGGTTCTCGAACACGAAAGCATTACGGATCCCTTGATGGGCATCTACAATCGGCGCTACCTCAATGGCCGGCTGGTGGACGAGGAGCGCCGCGCCCGGCGGTATGATCTGCCGCTGTCGGTCCTGATGATCGACATTGACCGCTTCAAGGACATCAACGACACGCATGGCCATCAGGTGGGCGATCTTATTCTGCAAGGCCTGGGCAAATTGATTACCCGCACCGTTCGGAGCACGGACATCATCGCGCGTTACGGCGGTGAGGAAATCCTGGTGATCGCGCCCAACACGCCGGTCGGCACGGCGGCACGGCTGGCGGACCGTCTGCGACTGGCGGTGGAGAACGCCGTACTCGCATCACCCATCGTCGAGGGGAATAAAAAAGCCCTGCGCATCACGGTCAGTATCGGGGTCGCGCACCTGGGGCAGGACGATCGGGACGCGCGGGCGTTGGTACAACGCGCCGATGAGGCGATGTACCGCGCCAAACAGGAAGGACGCAACCGCGTGGTCATCAACAGCTGAGTCCGGGTTTTTTGTGCCGGAATACCGCACGATGCTCAGCGGGTGATCTGGCTTCGTGCACGTACCACGGCGTCTGACAGATTGCCGCTGCCCGAGGCGCGCAGGCGTTCGAACAGGCCGTGGACGATGTTTCGCACGATGCCGGGGCCTTCGTAGATGAGCCCGGTGTAAACCTGCACCAGGTCGGCGCCCGCCACCAGCTTCTCCCACGCATCCTCGGCGTTTTCGATGCCGCCCACGCCGATAATGGGCACCTTTCCCTGCAAGTGAGAATGAAGTTTGCGTATGACTTCCGTGGAAAGCCGTTTGAGCGGCCGGCCGCTCAAACCGCCGGTCTGGTGCGACAACGGTTCCTGACCGAGCCCGGTCCGGGTGATGGTGGTATTGGTCGCGATCACGGCGTCGAATTTGTGTTCGAGCACCAGGCCGGCAATCGCGGCAATCCGGGAATCGTCCAGATCGGGCGCGATCTTGAGCGCGATAGGCACGTAACGCCCGTGTTTTCCGGCGAGAGCCGCCTGTTCCGCTTTCAGTGCGCGCAGCAGTTCTTCCAGGTTTTCCTGTTTCTGAAGATCGCGCAGACCCGGGGTGTTCGGCGAGGAGATGTTGACGGCGATGTAATCGGCATGGACATACACCGCCCGCAGCGCCGCGAGATAATCCTCCACCGCCCGTTCGACGGGCGTGTCCCGGTTCTTGCCGATGTTGATGCCGATCGGGCAGGGTTTTCCCTGTTTCGCGAGATTGGCGATGAATTTTTCCACGCCGACGTTATTGAAGCCCATGCGGTTGATCAGCGCCGCGTGGCGCGGGAGGCGAAACATGCGCGGCTTGAGATTCCCGGGCTGCGGTCGCGGCGTAACGGTGCCGAGTTCGAGATGACCGAAGCCGAAGTCAGCCAGCGGCCTGACGTACCCGGCGTTTTTATCCAGGCCGGCGGCGAGGCCCACGGGGTTGAGAAAACGCAGTCCCATCACGGTGACCGGAAGCGCCGGCAGGCGGCGCGTGAACAGGGCGCGCATGACCGAACCCGCGCCGGGCAGGCGATAAAACAGTCCGAGCAGCGTAAACGTCAGATGATGACTGGTTTCGGCGGGCAGCCAAAAGAGCAGGGGGCGCAGCAATCTGTACAAGGCGCGGGTGGCCATATCGGTGCCGGCATGATAACCCAGACGTGCACCAATCAAGAAACCGCGGCGCCCGACGCCGGTTTATCTCAAAGGGACATGCCGCCAATGTCATTTACCGGAACGTAATCCTCCGGCAACGGGAAGGCGCTCAGGTCCTTGGCGATGGCGGCGCGCAGGAACGAGTCCACCCACCAGAAGATGTCCTGTTCATGGATCGCACGGCGCATGCGCCGCATGCGCGCGCGGCGTTCGGTGATATCCATGGTAAAGGCCCGGTAAATGGCGTCCGCCACGCCTTCCATGTCATAAGGATTGACGAGCAGCGCGCCCCGCTGCAACTGGGCCGCGGCGCCGGCGAATTCGCTCAGGATCAGAACGCAATCCTCCTCGATGCTGCAGGCGCAGTATTCCTTGGCCACCAGGTTCATTCCGTCCTTCAGCGGCGTGATCAGCGCGATCTCCGCGGCACGGTAGTAGGCCAGCAGATCGGACTGTTCGAGGCTGCGGAAGACATAGTGGATCGGCACCCAGCCGCCGGGGCGGGTGAACTGGCCGTTGATTTCGCCGACCAGGCCTTCGATGCGCGCTTTAAGGTCGTAATACTGCGGGATGTCCTCGCGACTCGGCACCACCACCTGGATCAGCGTTACCCGCTCGTGCAGTTCCGGGTAACGCATCAGCGCGTTGCGGAAGGCTTCGAGTCGTTGCGGAATCCCCTTGGTGTAGTCCAGCCGGTCCACGCCCAGTATCAGCTGGCGGTTCGGCAGTATTTTACGCAGCTCCGCGGCCTTGTCGGCGACTTCATTTCCGGTGGCGCGCTTCACGTAGGCGTTGAAATCGATGCTGATGGGAAAGCTGCCGACCGGAACGTCGCGGCCGCTGTCGCGCAGCGTGAGCAACCGGCCCTTTCCGTGGACGGCGACGTCGTTCATGAGCGTGCGCACGCACTGGATGAAGTTGCGCTGGTCGCGCAGCGTCTGGAAACCGATCAGGTCGTATTCCACCAGCGCGTGCAACAGCTGGAAGCGCCACGGCAGCTTGACGAAGATGTCCAGCGGCGGGAACGGGATATGGAGAAAGAAGGCGGTTTTGACATTGGCGCGCAGGCGCCGCAACTCCAGGGCCACGTTCATGAGATGGTAGTCGTGCACCCAGATGAAGTCGCCATCCTTGCTGTTCTGCGCCAGCACCTCGGCGTAGCGGCGATTCACGTTCTGGTAGACCCGCCAGTAGCTGGGGTCGAAGTTGCACAGCGTTTGCAGATCGTGGAACAGCGGCCAGATGATCTCGTTGGAGAAGCCGTGATAAAACTTGCGCCGCTCGTCTTCCGTGATCAGCACGGGGCGCAGGCGGTAGCCGGATTTCCGGGTGGCCTCTTCGAGCAGGGCGTCGATGTTGTCGATCTCTTCGCTGGTGCCAGGCCATCCGACCCAGACGCCGCCGCGGTCGCGCAGCACCGGCAGCAGCGCCGTGATCAGTCCGCCGCTGCCGGGCTCCACCTGAAAGCCGCCGTCCGCCTTGCGCGTCAGCGTGAACGGAAGCCGGTTGGAGGCGACGATGAGTCCCGCGTGCTGCGTATTCTCCATGCTCAGATTGTTCCCGGGTCGGCCGGAGGCGCATCGCTGTGGCTGACAAAAAGCGTGCGCGTCGGATAGGCGAATTCAATCCCTTCCTTCGCGAAGTCCTGGAAGATGGCCAGGTTGATGGCCTGCTGGATGTCCATGTAGAGGTTGTAGTCCGGGCTCAGGACATAATAGACCACCTCGAAATTCAGCGAGGAGTCGCCGTATTCCTTGAAATGCGCGCGGTCGAAGCGGGCTTTCTCCTGCGACTGGATGATTTCCCGTACCATCACCGGAATCTTTTTGAGCTGCTCGTACGATGTCTGGTAGATGACGCCGAAGCTGAAGAGGATGCGGCGCTCGTACATGCGCTTGTAGTTGCGTATCCGGCTCTTCAGCAGGTCGCCATTGGAAAAGATGATCTGCTCGCCGCTGAGGCTGCGCAGGCGGGTCGTTTTCAGGCCGATGTATTCCACCGTTCCCAGATCCTGTTCCACGATGAGAAAGTCGCCCAGCACGAACGGTTTGTCCATGGCGATGACCACCGAGGCGAAAATGTCGCCGAGGATGCTCTGCGACGCCAACGCCACCGCCACGCCGCCGATGCCCATGCTCGCCACCAGCGTGGTGATGTTGAATCCCAGGTTGTCCAGGACCATCAGCACGAGGATCGACCAGAGCGCCACGCGGGCGATGAAGCCGAGGATGGACATGGTCGTCGCGCTGGAGGCGTCGGTGTCCTTGTGCCGCTTCAGGTAATCGCCGAGCCACAGGGCGATTCCACGATTGCCCCAGAACGCCACCTGCACCAGCAGGGCGATGACGGTGAAGTGATCGATGAAGCGCGTCGGTTTCGGCGGAAGTTCGAGGTATTGCGATCCGAAATAGAACGCGATGATGAGCAGGAACAGGAACCGGGTGTGGGACAGAATGTCGACGGCGAGATCGTCGAGCCGGGTGGCGGTCTTCGCGGCCAGGGTGGACAGGCGGCGAACCAGCAGGTGTTTCAGGAAATGGAATACCACGGCCAGGGCAATGCTGACCGCCGCCGCGATGATCCAGTCGAACAGCGGGTTCCCGTAGAAAATTCGATCGAGCAACTCCATCATTTTCCTCCGCTCAGCTCGTGCCACCGCTGCAGGAACTCGAGCAGTTCCTCCGGCGGCTTGAGCCAGAAATCGGCGGCGGTGGGGCGAAACTGCGGGCGCACCAGCACCCCCGTGCCCCGGCCGTGGATCGCCTGGAAGGCGTCTTCGTCGGTGAAATCGTCGCCGAGATAGGCGGCCTCCGCCCCCCGGCCCAATTCCGAGAGTACGGCATCCACCGCGAATCCCTTGTGCCGTCCGGGCACGCGCAACTCAATGCCGCCGTCGAAGTCGTGCCACGCGAGATTGTTGTGCATTTCCTTGAGCCGCCAGTTCTGATAGACGAGCTCGCGGATGTCGGCCACCTTGTCCGGCGCCAGTCCGCGCCAGTGGATAGCCAGTCCGCCGGGTTTCATCTCGCAACGACCGCCGCGCGCCTCGATCTCCGCCGTCCAGGCATCCGCATCCGCGAGGTGCCGCAGCGCGTCTTCGTTCATGGGTGCGATGGCGTATTCGCCGTCGGGTTTGAGCTGTTCCCAGCCATGCGATCCCCAGATTTCCGGCAGATGGCCGAGGCCGAGCAACGGCAGGAGATCCCGCGTCCAGCGGCCGCTGACGATGACCACGCGGGTATGGCCGCTTTCCATGATGGCGTCGAGAATCTCGCGAACGCCCTGATACGGGATCGCTTCATCCGGACGAACCTGGAAGGGCGCCAGCGTACCGTCGTAGTCGAGCAGCAGTGCGCGTTGCGGCGCCGTATGCAAACGCTGGTAAAAATCGGTGAGTCCGGGTTGCTCGTGCAGGGCGCGCATATCGACCAGGCGGATTCCTTTAGTACGTCCCGAAAGGGCCGGCACGGAGTTCGTCCCGGTCCGGCGTGCCGGCAACCATCGCGGATGGTTCACCATCCCTCATGGTTGTCGTCAATGCTTCGAACTTGGTTCGTTTCGCAATCATTATCTCCTCTGCGAGATGAGCCGCGGCATGGCTGCCGAATCCTCAGCGATGGAAACCGCTGCCCGGCATGGCGGAATCTCGTTTGCCATGTTTGTGGCGCGATATACGGCGTCGCCGGGAACATAACGTCACAGTTTCCCTCCTGGTCGCTTGGAGCCGTTGCGGCGGTGCGGTGAGTACGGCGCGAGGAGAGTTCCGAATATGATTTTACCCTTATCAGCCGGCATATTCCAGCAGGGGCTTGTTTTTTACCACGATGATTCCGGCAACTAGCGATCGGGAATGAATGGATTGATTGTGTTGTATCGTCGTTTCATCGGGCACGATGCGTTACGCTTGACCTCGCTCAGCGATGCTGTTTGTATTTCAGCAATGCGATATGATGGTTTGGCAACCAATAACCCAAACTGACATCAGGAGGATGCGATGGCCACGGCAAAAAAGATCAGTTACTTCGCGATGCAAATTCCCAATCGGGCAGGCGAGGCGGGACGGATTCTGGCGGCGCTCGCGAAATCCGGCATCAATCTGCTGGCGTTCACGGGGTTTCCCAGCGGACAAGGCTCCCAGGTGGATTTCATCCCCGCCAATCCCAAAACTTTTCTGGCCGCCGCCCGGAAAATGAAGCTCCGCTTGCGCGGCAAGAAAACGGGATTTCTGATCCGCGGCAACGATAAACGCGGTGCCGTCGCCAACGTGCTGTCGAAACTCGCCAAGGCCAAAATCAATGTCACCGCCGTGGATGCGACCTGTGCCGGCGGCGGACGTTTCGGTGCGATCCTCTGGGTGAAACAGAAGGATGTCAGTCGCGCGGCGCGGGCGCTCGGCGCCCACTGACAATCCCGTGGTGTTGTCTCACGCATGGCGTTTCGTTACGTCGGTCCTGCTTTTGCTCTGCCTGACGCGGCCGGCCCACGCTATCGTCAATACGGAAGACTTGCGCGCGCAGAAACCCGTGCCCGGCTTCAGCGGCAAGTTCGCAGCGGCGATCGCCGGACAGACGGGCAATACCGAGAAATCCGCCGCCAGCATCGGCACCCGGCTGACGTGGTCTCACAAGCCCGTTACGAATTTCATCGTCTTCAACTATGACTACGGAAAAACGGGCGGCGTACGAGATACCAATAAGGGTTTTCTGCACGCGCGTCATATCCGCGACATCACCGAACGGCGCGCGTGGGAGGCCTTTGCGCAGGCCCAGAAGGACGAATTTACCCGGCTTACCTATCGCGGCCTGCTGGGCGGCGGCGCGCGGCTTGTCACGTACAAGACGGACGACGATGGGCTGGTGCTTATCACCGGCATTGGCGCGTTTTATTCGCGTGAAAAACTCGCGGAACGGGCGGGGACGACCGATGCCGGTGTCGACACCCTGGTGCGCGGCAACTTCTATTTCGTCGTGAAGTACCGCCTGAACGACACCGTCTCGCTCGGCAGTACCACCTATTATCAGCCGGCGACCAGCGATTTCGGGGATTTTCGCGCGCTGGAGCAGGCGGCGCTGCACGTTGGGCTGACCGACCGGCTCGACCTGAAAATCTCCCTGGACATAGCGTACGACAGCCGACCCCCTCAATTGGTCGATGGAACCGACGTGACCTACCGCACTGGCATCGAATACCGGTTCTGAAAGTATTTAGTTAATCCCGGAACATTTATAAAATGGCGCTGCATCCGGTGGCCGTCCGGCCGATTCCGGCGTTGGCCGTCATTGGGAGATATTCATGTCCAAGAAGCTGAACCGCTACAGTTCCCGCGTCACCGAACCCAAGTCCCAGGGCGCGTCCCAGGCGATGCTCTACGGCACCGGCATGACCCGCGAGGACATGGGCAAGGCGGAGGTCGGCATCGTCGCCAACTGGTGGGAAGGCAATACCTGCAACATGCACCTCAACGATCTGGCCGCGAAGGTGAAGGAGGGCGTGCAGGCGGCGGGTCTCATGGGTATGCGCTTCAACACCATCGGCGTGTCCGACGGCATTTCCATGGGTACCGAGGGCATGTCCTATTCCCTGCAGTCGCGCGATCTCATCGCGGATTCGATCGAGACCGTGGTGGCGGCCCAGTGGTACGACGCGGTCATCGCGTTGCCCGGCTGTGACAAGAACATGCCCGGTTGCCTCATCGCCATGGGGCGGCTGAACCGTCCGGCGATCATGATCTACGGTGGCACCATCAAGCCGGGCCACGGCAAAAAGGGCGAGACGCTCGATATCGTCTCGGCGTTCCAGAGTTACGGGGCGTTCATCGCGGGCAAGATCGACGAGGAGACGCGCGAGGACATCGTCGAGCACGCCTGCCCCGGCGCGGGCGCCTGCGGCGGAATGTACACCGCGAACACCATGGCGAGCGCGATCGAGGCGCTCGGCATGTCGCTGCCGTACAGTTCCTCGACCCCCGCCGTCGAGGCGGGCAAGCATGAGGAATGCCTGAACGCGGGCAAAGCGATCCGCCTCCTGCTCGAGCGGGACATAAAACCACGCGACATCATGACGCGCCGCTCGTTCGAGAACGCCATGGTGATCGTCATGGCCCTCGGCGGTTCGACCAACGCCGTGCTGCATCTCATCGCGATGGCGCGTTCCGTGGACGTGCCGCTCACCATCGACGATTTCCAGTCGGTGAGCGACCGCGTGCCGTTCCTCGCCGACCTCAAGCCCTCGGGGAAGTACGTGATGGAGGACCTGCACAATGTCGGCGGCACGCCGGCAGTGATGAAATATCTTCTGGCGAAAGGGCTGCTGCATGGTGACTGCCTCACCGTCACCGGCAAGACGATGGCCGAAAACCTCGCCGGCCTTCCGGATCTGAAACCGGGTCAGGACGTGTTCATGCCGATCGAGAAGCCGATCAAGCCGACCGGTCACATCCGGATCCTCAAGGGCAATCTCGCGCCGGGTGGCGCGGTGGCGAAAATCACCGGCAAGGAAGGCCTGCGTTTCTCCGGGCCGGCGCGCGCGTACGATTGCGAAGAGGACATGCTGAAGGGCCTCGAACGCGGCGAGATCAAAAAAGGCGATGTCGTGATCATCCGCTACGAGGGCCCGAAGGGCGGCCCCGGCATGCCCGAGATGCTGACACCCACTTCCGCCATCATGGGCGCGGGGCTGGGCAAGGACGTGGCGCTCATGACCGACGGACGTTTCTCCGGCGGCTCGCACGGCTTCATTATCGGTCACGTGGTGCCGGAGGCGCAGGAAGGCGGACCGATCGCCCTGATTCGCGACGGCGACATTGTCACGATCGACGCCGGCAAGAACGAGCTGAGCGTTGCCGTGAGCGACGCCGAGATGGCGAAGCGCAAAGCGGCGTGGAAAACGCCGCCGTACAAGGCGACGCGCGGCACGCTCTACAAATATATCCGCAGCGTCAAGAACGCCTCCGAAGGTTGCGTGACGGACGAATAGCCACCCATTCACGCATGAAGAATATCGACTGGATAATTGTGATCATAGTCATATGTATTTTGTGGCTGGGGTTCATGGTCGGCGTGAGCTATCTCGGTTACGAGCACAAGTTGCCGGTACGTATCGAGAACTGGAAACCGCAACCGCCACCGCCACAATAGGCCAGCCGTGCGGCGAGGAGGGCCATGAAACCGCTGTTCCATCCCTCGCTGGTGAACGAGCCTTTCGGCGATCCCGGGGTGTATGTGGATTGCCTGTTCGAAAAACGCGCCGTCTTGTTCGATCTCGGCGATATTCGCGCCCTCAGTCCCCGCAAGATCCTGCGTCTGACCGATGTGTTCGTATCGCATACCCACATGGACCATTTCATGGGGTTCGACTGGTTGTTGCGTCTTCGACTGGGGCGCGACCTGAAGATGCGGCTCTTCGGCCCACCCGGGTTTCTCGGGCAGGTTGAACACCGGCTCGCTGCCTACACCTGGAATCTCGTGGAAAACTACGACACCGACTTCTCGCTCGAGGTCATTGAGGTGAACCCCTCCGGCGAGATGCGGCGCGCGTCGTTTCACTGCAAACAGGCATTCCGGCGCGGGAACGAGAGCACCGTCATGTCGCGTGACGGTGTGCTGCTCGATGAAGAGTCATTTCTCGTCCGCAGCGTATCCCTGGACCACAAGATCCCATGCCTGGCGTTCGCGCTCGAGGAAAAAGAGCATATCAATGTCTGGAAAAACCGCCTGGATGAAATGGGCCTGCCCACCGGTCCCTGGTTGCAGGACCTCAAGCGCGCGGTTCGCGCCGGGCAGCCGGACAACTCCAGCATCCGGGCGTGGTGGCGGGAAGGCACGGCCACGCGGGAGCGTTTTATGCCGCTGGGGGAACTCAGGGAGCAGGTGCTGAAAGTCGTCCGCGGGCAGAAAATCGCCTACGTGACCGACGTTGTGTATCACGAAGACAACGCACGCCGGATCGAGACGCTGGCAAAAAACGCCGACGTGCTGTTTATCGAAACTCCGTTTCTCGAGCAGGACGCGCAACGCGCCGCCAGCCGCTATCACCTGACGGCGCGGCAGGCAGGCACGCTGGCGCGGCGCGCAGGAGTCAAGTCGGTAGTGCCATTCCATTTTTCACCGCGCTATGACGATGGGGGTGAGCAACTGAGGCACGAAATGACCCAGGCCTTCAGCGCGACGGGAGAATGACGACATGACCGCACATGATTCATCCCTGCCGGCACGCCGCGCGATGACGGGTTTGGCGGGCGTCGCGCTGGTCGCCTTTTTCTCCGCCCTGGTCTTGTTCCACCGCCTGCCGCAAACCGCTCCACCCGTCATCCACGTGGTCATGGCAATAGGGGTCATGCCGCTCATCATGGGCGCGATGATATATTTCACGCCGGTACTGACGCGCAGCCGCGCACCGTCGTGGCCGGTGCTGGCGCTGCCGTTGCTGGCGTTGATTGCCGGATCAATGGTAACGGCCTGTCTGCAATGGCGGCGCGACTGGTTGCCGTTTCCCGCTTTCCTGACCCTGCTGATTGACGGCGCCCTGCTCGGATGGATGTGGCATCGTGGACGCGTCATGCTGGGCCGTCCGCATCCCGGCCTGTACTGGTACGTGGCGGCGCTGGCCTGTCTGCTGATCGGGGTGACGGCGATACTCGTCGCAACCTTCCGGCCCGAATACTGGACGCCGCTGAAACGGTTTCATCTCCATATCAATGTTCTCGGGTTCATCGGATTGACCGCCGTGGGTACGCTGCAGGTTCTTATTCCTACCGTCGCGGGTTATGCCGATGACGGCGCGCGCGGTCGTTTGCAGCGGGATATTTATCCCGCGGCGGCCGGCGTATTGCTGACCGCGACGGGGTCGGCCGGATGGGGCTGGCTCGTGTGGCCGGGTCTCGCGTTCTGGTTTTTCGCGCTGGCGCGTATTGCCTGGCCGCTGGTTACCCGCTGGAGAAAGAGTGTCTGGGGCTGGCATCGCACGGGCACATCGCTGGCGGCCGCGCTTTTCGGTTTGATGCTCGTATCGGTAACGGGAGGTCTTCATTTCGCCGGGGCATGGCCTGCCGCCGTTTCGATTCAACTGTTCTTTTTCATGTTTCTTTTTCCGCTGGTCACGGGAGCCGTCGGCTATCTCCTGCCGGTGTGGCTCTGGCCGGCGCGTGACGTGCCGGCCTATGAAGATGCCGCGCGACGCCTCGCCTGGGGCAGCGGTGTCCGCACGCTGATATTCATGATGGCAGGTGCCATGGCGTGGGTTGGAATGACGGGGGCCTCCCTTCTGGCACTCACGGGCATCGTGTTTTTCATCGGCCAGGGCGCATGGGCAATATGGCCGCGGTATTCCTCGGGAATTTAATGGTTGGCACGTTTTCTGCTTTTGTTACCGGTATCTAACGAGTCCGGCCGGACAGGTTGCCAAAACCCGGGCCGGGAGAGGGTACCATGGCAAACCATCGAGATACCGACAAACCTGTTTATAAAGGTCCTGAGCGTCGCAAGTTCGCGCGTCGCACCGTTGCCGAACGCCGTAAGGAAGTGCGTTGGGAGCCGAAAAATCCCAATCGTCGCCAGAGCGCTGGTCGGCGCGGCACCGATCACCTGGGCGTTCAGGGCCACAAGCGCTGACAGGCTGTCGAATCGGATTCCCGCGGACACATGGCGCGCCGTGCGGGCAAGGGGTTCAGATGTGTGAAACGAGACGTGCTTCGGGTATGGCCGTACGCAAGGCTTCGGCAATTTGAAAGCGAATTCCGGGAATCGGTCTCACGCTGATCCACAGCAGATTCAGTTTGAGATTGAGTTCGGCAAACACGACGGCGTGGCCGAAATCCGCGAATACCGCCTGGATATGTCCGATGGCGGCCTCGATGTAATGCTGCGGCTTCTTGACCAGCCCGGGAAAGAGCACCATGAAATCGCTTAGTGCCTTTCCATGCTCATCGAACGCCGGCGCGCGTTTGCGCAGCGGTTCCGCGGGCAGGAACGCAGAAGATACTACCAGTGCCGACACGGGAAATATCCTCCCTGTTTGTGGGCTGGTTTCGGGTTTGACGATGTAAAAGCATATCGTATCCCGTAAAAATTACCATATATCCCCCGGCCCGGACGGGATTTCAGCATAAGTATCATCCAGATCACGCTCCCTCGCGCCTGTTATAATGATTGACCTGTCGTGAAGATATAACATAATTTTGCGGGTCAATGTCAGATTGAGTGGGGGGATCAGATGCGCATCGAGCATCGTGCGAGCATCCGTAAACTGACCTCGGTCAATATCGTCATTAACCACGATCTCACTTATTCCAAGCGCTGGAAGGTGCATGACCTCAGCCTGAACGGCGCGCTGCTCGAGGCCGACCGGGCGGATCTGCCGCTGGGCGCTCCGGTCGAAGCCCTGATTACGCTTCGGGGTCGCAGGCGGCACGATTTGTACCGCCTGCCGGCCGACGTGGTTCGCGTGGATCGCAACAGGGTTGCGCTGAAATTCCGCGATTACGGCAGTCAGGCTTATACGGCGCTGGTTAATTTTCTCTACGCCGGTTGACGCGGCGGGTCTGTTCGTGAACACAGGCGGGCGGCAGCCGATGTTGCCGGATGCCGGGGATGGAACGGAATCCCGGTTTATTTTGAATTAAAAATTCCCTCGGGCAAATTGACATCCACGGCCCGCGGAAGAAGAAAATCATCGCGTGCAAAGATGTAACCGCAAAGGCAAAGCGCGGAGGTAACCGGCAGCTCCGTTTTGCAATGCGGGCATTTTTTGGTCTGGGTATCGGCAAATGCCTCGACGATTTTTTCCGCCTTGGCGACTTGCCGGGCCCTGAAGGCGGCGGTGGGTTGATCGGAGATTGCCGGGGCATCCGGGGTATCAGGTCTCGCGGGTTCGAGTCTTTCGCGCGCCGCTTGCGCGGCTTCCCGTGCCTGTGCAATTTTGGCAGCCTGCGCCTCGCGTTCATCCCGTAGCGTCAGTGCCTCCTGCACGATCTGGAGCAGGCGTTCGGCGTTACGGGGGTTGACGGAATCGGCGGCGAAATCCGCACGCGCGGATTCAACCTTCGCCACGGTTTGTTCGACCCGCGCGTCGAGGTAGGCCTCGAACAGTTCCTCTTCCTGCAGCAGCTGTTCCTCGGGCAGCAGGGCGTCCTCGCTGGAGGATTCGAAGGAATAACCGCAGTCGCAATGCTTGGCGTCCGTCGATACGACGGCGCCGCATGCCGGACAGGGCTTTTGATAAATGTTGTATCGGCTCATGAGGGTATCCCTGGCACTTCCATGATCACGCCGTATGACAAATCCGTTCCCCAGAGTATAGACCGTGACGGGGCTCAACGTGCGGAAAAGGGGCGCGAAGAGACGCCTGGGCCAGCATGTCAGATAAGCGGTGACAAGCGGCAAGCCCTGCGTGAAGACAGCGACTTATGTCCGGCAACCATGCTGGCCGGACAATTCCGAAGGATCACCGATTACGCTGTTTGGCGTGGCCCATCCGGCTGGTGGCTGATAGGGCAATGCGGTCGCCCCGGAAAAAACCGTGTTTGCCGATGGCATCGGGCATTCCGGAAATATTATCGTCACGCTGGAATAAAATCGTTTTATATATGTTAACCCCGATGAAGTCCCGGCAAACTGACGCGGGACAGGCAGGGGTGACATGTCATGCCGTTACCTTTTAAAAACATTGATAAGAGTTACAGGAGATTGCAATGCTTGACCGTTATGGAGTATTAGCCGGCGTTTTGTTTCTCTCCCTCTCCAGTGCCGTCTATGCAGACGCCAGGGAGGTGGCCCAGGGTCATTTCAAGGCAATTGCCGCGGGTCAGGTGGATCAGATCATGCAAGGTTATGCCGACAAGGCTCATTTCGAGTGGATCGGCGGACCGTTGAACGGTACCTATGCTGGCACGGAGAAAATCAGGGAAGTCTGGACGAAGTTCGCCAAGGCCAATGCGCCTCTGGATGTCTCCGTGAAGAAACTCAAGGAAAGCGCCAATGCCGCTGGCGAGACGGTGACGGCGAATGTCGAGTTCAAGGGAAAGAATACCATCAAGGTGCGTTACGTGCTGACTTACCGGGAAGGAAAACTGGTAAATGAAGTCTGGCAGATCGATCCGAAACTGGGTGGTTACTGATCGATTGAGCTGTTTCGACGTATCTCAAGACGAAGCCGGCGATGGGTCCGCACGATCCTGTCGCCGGGTTCCATAATACCCTGGCGACCGGTGGCAAAAGCGGACGATAATGTCGTCATGGCCAATAAGGCGGGCAAAGCGATGAGAGCGGATACCGCTGCGAAGAACGAACCGTGGACGATGTCAGGGAATTAATCGCAGAGCACATCCCGCGTCTGCGACGTTATGCTCGCGCCATGACCGGCAACAGCACACGTGCCGATGACCTGGTGCAGGATACGCTCGAGCGCGCGTGGTCAAAGCGTAATCTTTGGCGTCGCGGAAGTGATTTGCGCGCCTGGCTATTCACGATTATGCACAACGTTTTCATCAACCAGCTCCGGCAAAATCGCGAGGCGCACGGACATACCCCGCTTGATGAAGATCGCGAATCGTCTGCGCTTGCCGCGCCCGACCATGGATTGGCAATGCGCGATCTGGCAAGAGCGCTGGAACAACTGCCGGCGGATTACCGTGAAGTGGTCCTGCTCGTTGGCCTGGAACAGATGACATACAATGAAGTCGCGAAGGTGCTGGGCGTCCCCCTGGGCACGATCATGTCGCGCCTGTCGCGTGGCAGGGAGCGGCTTCGTGCGCTCATGGCCGGACAGACAACTGTGTTGCGGAGAGTCAAATGAAACACGGCAAGCCAATCGGGGAAGACGATTTGCAAGCGTACGTGGACCGTCGGCTCGATCCCGTGCGTCGCGCCGAAGTCGAGGAGTATCTGGAGGGCAATCCCGGCGAAGCGGAGCGCGTGCATGCCTTCGAACGTCAGAATGCCATGCTCAAGAATCTATTCGATCCGGTTCTGGAAGAACCGGTCCCCGAGAGCCTGCCGCAGCTCATGAAAGCGGGCCGGCACCCGGTTTTCTGGCGCAACGCGGGTATTGCCGCTTCGTTAACCGGCGCCGTGATGCTGGGCTGGTTTCTGCGCGGAGAGTTGCAGGCACCGGTAGTCAACCCCCCCTCGCTCGCCCGGCAGGCCGCGGTTGCCTACGCGGTTTATTCGCCGGAAATCCTGCACCCCGTCGAAGTGGGCGCGGCGCAGGAGGACCATCTGGTCAAGTGGCTCTCGAAACGGCTCGGGCAATCAGTGAAGGCGCCGAATTTGGGCGCGCTCGGCTATGAACTGGTCGGAGGGCGCTTGTTGCCGGGAAGCGAAAAGCCGGCCGCGCAATTCATGTATCAAGACGCGCGCGGTCAGCGATTGACGCTCTATCTCAGCACCGATGTCGCCGGAAACCGGGAAACCGCGTTCCGCTACGCGCGTGAGGGAAAAGTCAGCGTCTTCTACTGGGTCGATGGACCCTTGGGATATGCCTTGTCGGGCGATGTCGCGCGCGAGCGGCTCCTGAGCGTCGCTGAAACGGTGTATCGCGATCTCAATCGCTGAGGTTCTTTTCGTCGTTTATTCGACGCCCGCGGGGTTTCGGTTACACTTACGCTGTTCCATGGTCTGGAAAAGCGACTGTGACCGGCCTCGCCTACGAAGACAAGAAACAGCGCCTGACGGAATTTTTGCGCGCCCATCGTGGCGGCGGCATCCGTCTCGGCAAAACGACCTCCAACCTGTTTCGTGACCGCCAGGACGCCTCCGCGCCAAGGCTGGACGTACGGGATTTCAACAACGTCCTGCGGGTCGACGCCGCGGGCGGTTATGTCGAGGTGGAGGGCATGACGCCCTACGTCGAGCTGGTGGCTGAATGTCTCAGGCACAACGTGATGCCGGCGGTCGTTCCACAACTCAAGTCCATTACCATTGGCGGGGCCACCGTGGGATGCGGCATCGAATCGTCTTCCTTTCGCTACGGCCTGGTCCATGAAACCGTGCAGGAGATGGAGATTCTTCTCGGGAGCGGCGATACGGCGCTGTGCGCACCGGACAACGAGCACCGCGACCTGTTTTATGGTTTCCCCAATTCCTACGGCACGCTGGGCTATGCCCTGAAACTCAAGGCCAAAGTGGTGCCGGTCAAAAAATACGTGAAACTTACGCACATTCGCCACTCCGACCCGACAGCCTATTTCGCCGATCTTTCGCGGCAGTGCGACCGCCGGGACATCGATTTCGTCGACGGCGTGGTGTTCGGTCGCGATGAAATGATTATCACCCTGGGTCAGTTCAGTGATAACGCGCCTTACACCAGCGACTACAGCTACGAGAATATTTACTACAAGTCATTGCGTGAGCGTTCCGAAGATTACCTGACGACCGAGGATTACATCTGGCGCTGGGACACGGATTGGTTCTGGTGTTCGAAAAATCTGTTCGCGCAAAATCCGCTCATACGGCGGTTGTATGGAAAATCACGCCTCAACTCGATCACCTACACGAAGATCATGCGCTGGAACAGCCGCTGGAAGGTGGCGCACCACCTCAATAAATTATTCGGCCTCCATAGCGAATCGGTGATTCAGGACGTCGAGATTCCGGTCGAGTGCGCGCCGGAATTCCTGGCGTTTTATCACGATGTCATCCGCTTCATGCCGGTATGGATATGCCCCACGCGCGCGTACGACAAGAACGCGAAATTCGATCTCTATCGCATGGATCCGGAGAAGCTATATGTCAACTTCGGCTTCTGGGACGTGATTCGTGGCAGAAGTAAACTGCCGCCGGGGTATTACAACCGGCAGGTCGAGGAAAAGGTGACGGCGCTGGGAGGCATGAAGTCGCTATACTCGGATTCGTATTTCACGCGCGATCAGTTCTGGAGGATTTATAACAAGCCGGCATATGACCGGCTCAAGAAAAAATACGATCCGGACGGCGCGCTCAGGGACATTTACCGCAAGTGCGTGCTCAAGGGGTGAGCGTATTCGCTTCCGTGAGGCAATGGTGACTTGGAACCGCTCTGAATCCGATTGGCATAAAACCCACACCTGTCGTCTGCTTCATACACGCGTGGTATTTCCAAAGATTGGCTGAATAATGAAGCACACGGCGATTTTTCGGCGATTTGGCCACGGGCCTTCCCGCGGCACCCCGGGCTGTTGCAATCTCGCTGTCGTCTATACTTGTACTTTCCCTGTTTTTTCGTCTTAATGTCTTAATAGATGAATGCCGTATCGCCTTTTGTCGGGCGTGGGATGCGGTGCAGCGAAGGCCTCGCGATGCAGCAGTCGGGTTCTTACAAGGAGGTTCGCATGAGTGAAACGTCACACGGAGCAAAGATGGATGCGGCTAAAGTCGTCAAGGATGAAACCGGCCAGGAGCCCGTCGAGGTGGCGGAGGCTATCAAGGCTTTGCAATTGCAACTCGCCGATTTGCGCAAGATCGTCCAGGCGGCGAAATCCTCTGGCGATGTCACCATGGAACCCGGACGTCGTCAGTAATACTTCATGTTTTTCATTTCGTTTGGTCCATAGTTTTTAGTTTTTCGATCCCCGTCCACCGTTATTCCGCCCCACGCGGATGGCCGCCCCCTGGCCCATCTGGGGGTTACATATGGCCTCGACGCTTTCCTCCGAACGTCGCAACATATTCCTGACCGAATTGACAAACAGCCGGGAGCCTGATGGTCTGCGATACGTCGTGCGCCAATCATGTGTTCCGCGAATTATTTACGTCAGGAATGTCTGAGCAGGGGGTTACGAATGGCGCGCCGGATGCACCGAAGGGCAATGCAGGTACCGGGTACGCTCTGCCTGCGGCTTCGCTGTTTTTCCCGCGATCCTGATCGGGCACCTTGCCCGCGATGCGACAACGGACGTAAAAATAATGGTATTGTATGCGTCCATGAAGACGGCGATACCCGAAGCGGGCGGCATGCCAGGAAGAGGCATGCGGAGCAGCGGCGATTACGTTCTTTGTCCTGGGCTCGGTGACATGTCGTGCATTAGCGGATAGAGGGGAAAGCGAAAATGTACCTGCAGTATTTTGGATTGCACGAAAATCCGTTTTCCATTCCGCCCGACCCGCATTATCTTTATTTGAGCCGGGGACACCAGGAGGCGCTCGCCCACCTGCAGTATGGGCTGGGAGAAAGCGGCGGATTCGTGCAGCTTACCGGCGAGGTTGGAACAGGCAAGACGTTGTTGATTCGCGCGCTGGTGGAGCGGCTGCCCGAGGAGGTTGACGTTGCGCTGATCCTCTATCCGGTGCTGACGGTAGCCGAGTTTATCGCCGCCATTTGCGATGAACTGCGTATCCCGCACCCCGGTGAGCGTGCCAGTCTGAAACAGCTGATCGATGCGTTGAACGCGCACCTGCTTCAAAACCATGCCCACGGCAGGCACACCGTGCTCGTCATCGATGAAGCCCAGAATTTGAGCCGCGAGGTCCTGGAGCAGATCCGGCTGCTTACCAATCTCGAAACAACGAAACAGAAGCTGTTGCAAATCATTCTGACCGGCCAACCGGAGCTGGCCAGTCTGCTGGCGCAACAGGATTTGCGCCAACTCGCGCAACGCATCACCGCCCGTTTCCACCTGGTGGCGCTGACGCGCAAGGAAACTTTCGACTATATCTTGCACCGCTGTCGCGTCGCCGGCGCCAGGACGCCTTTATTTGACCGAACGGCCATGGAGCGCGTGTTTGCCATGTCCGGGGGTATCCCCAGGCTGGTCAATGTGATCTGCGACCGTGCGCTGCTCGGTGCCTACGTGCGCGAGAAGACCGTTGTGGATGCGCGTATCGTGAGCCGCGCCGCGGCTGAAGTCGGATCATCTACAAGGCGCGCGCGATGGCTGACGCAGCGCGTGGCGGCGCCGGTTTTGGCGCTCCTCGCTATCATGGTAATCGTGGCTGTCTGGCAGTGGCAGACAGGGCGGATTCAAGGGTTGGCGCCACATGACCAGGCTTCCGCGCCCGTCGTATCCGGCACCGCGCCAGCCACGGGCGCAGTCGAAGCGGCACAGGCCCGTGCCGACACCGCAGAAAAGGCGCCGTCCGATAAAGCGAATCCCGCGGCCATTTCTCCCAAGCCCGTCGTCGCGCTTGAATCACTGCTCGAAAATCCCGATACGCCATCGGATACCGATTCGGCCATGCAGGATCTGTTCGAGCGCTGGGGTCTGGATTATGCCGCACTGTCTGGCACGACCGCCTGTGAGCGCGCGCTGAACGCCGGTCTGCACTGTCTTTATCAAACCGGAACCTGGAACAACCTGCGCAGCTATAACCGTCCCGCCGTGATCGAGCTGCAGGATACGGCGGAACACAAGCACCATGTGCTGGTGGCATCGCTGACATCGGATTCGGTGCTGCTCGAAATGGGCGAGTATCACCAGGAATTTCCCATCACGGAAGTCGGCCGTCTGTGGTTTGGAAAATACCTGCTATTGTGGAAACCGTCCGCGCCGGACCGGGAAATTCTGCGTGTCGGTGACCGCGGCGAGGGGGTGGTGTGGTTGCGCGATGCCCTGGCGCGTTCCCGGGGCGAACCCCTGGCCGCCGATTCGAATGATGTCTTCGATGAGAACCTGGCCGTCCAGTTGCAGCGATTCCAGCGCCAGCGCCGGCTCGTGGTCGATGGCGTGGCCGGGCCTAACACGCTCGCACAATTACAGGGCTATCTTACGGACCGGTCGCCCACGCTTTCCACCGACACCGCGTCCGTGGAGACACGCTGAGATGTCTTATATTCTGGATGCGCTCAGGAAGTCACAACAGGCACGGCATCCCGAACCGGCGCCGGAACCTCGCGGCGCCGTACATAACATCTCCCTGTCATTGCCGGGTGTTGGCTGGTGGCTCGTGGCGGGAGCTCTCTTGTTGTTTGGCATATTGGTCAGCGCCTTTATTTTCTGGCGCGCCACGGAAAGCGGCGCTCCCGTCGCGCCTGCCGAGGCAATCCCTCCGTCCGCATCCGTCAAGGAGCCGGTTCCCGTCGCGCCGGAAAAGACGCCGCCATTGGAGGAACCGGCCACAAAAGAGATCCGTGTCCACGACCTGGCCGAAGAGGCGCAGGTGGCCGTCCGTGTCATTCCGAAAAAAACCCCGCTGGCTCATGATTCAGCCAAAGCGGAGGAGACACATCGTTCGGCGGCGCCGGTGACGGCCGCGGCCGTCACCGCCCCCGTTATGTCAGACGATGCCCCGTTATTGCAGCAGATGCCCACGGATTTTCAGCGCGCGTTGCCCCCGTTGAG
>Ga0315550_1000669_pt1 | contig 21038 bp, 21 predicted proteins | sample SalMarSW160190MG_2_FD_203100 | JGI IMG/M metagenome (GOLD analysis project Ga0315550, IMG submission 203100) | Salt marsh sediment microbial communities from the Plum Island Ecosystem LTER, Massachusetts, United States - Salt Marsh Sediment SW1601-90 ... | reverse complement strand
TTCAACATCTCTCCTCTCTGCTTGTCATCATAAATGTCCCCAGTTTCTCTTTCCTCCTCTTGTTCAGCTTCGTCAGTATCTATATGCTTAGTCTTCTTTCTTCTTGTTTTGCTCATGTACTCCCTCAACCTAATGTTGTCTCATCGTGCATTGAAATATTTTTCTCAAAAATGAACAAAAACCCATGTACCTAGCGGCTTCAACCAAGGCTTTAAACGTCGTAGGGGAACGCCTAGCCAGTCAGCGCTGAACCGATTCAAGCACAAGATCGGTGTCGAAGGCTTTGAGAGGCTATTCGAGGAGTTGATCCAAATATCTATTGTCACTTTCGCGGGTTATTACGTTCAGTAAGAAAATATTATTTCTTGTGGCGGACGGTTTCTATGAAGACGACTATGCTTGTGGCTGCGGCGATGAGGCTGAAAATGCCGATGAAGTCGCCCACGGTGAAGCTGAGGCCGCCTGAGTGGAAGAGCGTTTTGTCCTGGTCGATAATTGCACATCGGTATTCATCATTTTAAAATTAGTAAGCCATTATTTCCAAAATTCTTCCGTTCCGCTGATTTGCCTTTCCAATGATTCATTTTTGTATTTTCCAAGGGTTTCTAACACTTCTTTCTCCTTGGATGCCATAGCAATTATGACTGCTAAACTTTTTGATTCATTGATCCGCAAATTGGGGATATCCCAGCTTAGGCAGGAGTTAACATCTCTTGAGCCACCGTACAACGTGAGGGAGCCCCCCGACAGTTTCTGGTCAAACACATCTCTAAACGAGTCTGAGCCTTCGCCATGCACCCGCACTGATGACCCGAGGAAAGCAGGGTTCCTGTGTATGCGAAGTGGAAATTGCGCTTGTAGTGAAGGATGGCATCGTCGTCTATCAAGTAGTAGGCGGCATCGTCAATGGGCGATTCCGATATTGCTAAATCGTTATAGTAGAATAACCTCAGAAAGGCTTCATCGTCACTGACGTTCTGGATTACAAATTGTCTGATCAATGCGTCAGAATCAGGCAAGACTGCATCTGTCAATGTTATGTTCAAGTCTGGATTCTGATGTTTGAAAAAGGTGCGAACGATGTTGGTGTCAGGCAGGTATTCTTGTTTCTTCGCCCATGCTGAATCAGTAAGCCAATCAAAACGGTTTTCTCCTTTAATTGAGTAGAAAATTCCAGGCAAAGAGCCCCGCACATGTTGAGGGTAATCTATGGTCGGCCAGAATAAATATCGAAGCTCACCGTGCTTGCCAATCGTTACTAACATCCTGTTGTTGCCCAGTACTGCTTGTTCAGGTACCTCCATATGCGACGCGCTTCCTTTTAAGAACTATACGGAGGGGGTTTCTAATCAGCTTTTCTTTGTTACTCAATTGGTGCGGAGTCTCTGAGCACATATTATTATTGAGCAAATAAATCAAGTATTATTTACTCTGCCGCGCGTGGGTTTGCACAGTTTTTAAGAAAGATTTATCGCCAAGAGAAGGAACCATGAAGCCAATAGTCTATTTTAGATAAGGCCCTGATTGTTTCCTTTTGACAGAATCATTAACGCGGCAAGTTTGAATGTTCCTGTAAGAAGTGGTGGTATTGCTCCAGCGTCATTAGGTTGCTGAAGGCTCTTGCAACGACTTCAGGCATGGCTGGGTGTATGTGCATGGCTTCGATGAGTGGTTCTGAGCTTTGGTCTTGCGTGTACATGAGGTTCACTATTTCCTGTATTAGGACTGAGGCTTGCACACCTATTATGTGAGCGCCCAAGATTTTTCCGGTGTCTTGCGTGACTATGACTTTGACGAATTCGTCTTTTCGCGCCATGGCTTCACCTTTGGCTGTGTCCTCATACCTGTAGAAACCGATTAGCACGTTGTCTTCGCCGTATTTTTCGATGGCTTCTTCTTCTCGTAGTGCTACGCTGGCGATTTCGGGGTCGGTGAAAACGGCGTGAGGAACCGCGTGATAGTCGACTTTGATTTTCTTTTTGAGCGCGACATTGTAGTAGACCACTTTTGCCTCGTGGTTTGCCACGTGTTTGAATAGGAACCTTCCGTTGGCGTCTCCTATAGCGTAGACACCAGGTTGTGATGTCTGCATGTGGTCGTCGACGGTGATATAGCCTTTCGGGTCTGTTTTTATTCCCGCTTTTTCAGGGTGGAGAATATCCGTGGTTGGACCTCTTCCAGTGGCTACGAAGATTTCTTCGACTATTACCTCTTTTTCTGTTTTGTCATCGCGGTTTTCAGCGGTGAGTTTTTTGCCTTCAGGCACGACTTGGACTTTGCGGACTACGTGATTTGTGATTAATACAGCGTGTTGTTGCATTTTGTGTGCAGCCACCGCGGAAATTTCTGGCTCTTCTAATGGCAGATAGTGTGGTGCCATCTCGATGATTGTTACGTTTGTGCCCATGGCAGATAGGAAGTGCCCGTATTCGGCGGCGATATATCCGCCGCCTATGAAGGCGACGCTTTTTGGAAGATTGTTTAGGTTGAGGAAAGTGTCGCTCGTGAGGTAACCTGCTTCTTTTAGGCCTTCTATTGGTGGGATTAAAGGTTTTGAGCCGGTTGATAGAAGGACCATTTTTGAGGTTATGGTTTCTTCTCTGACTTTCAGGGTGTAGGGTGCGGTGAATTCGGCTTGGCTGTTGTAGTAGTCTATGTTTTTTGAGGTGGTGAGTCCGTTCCGTATGTTGTTTATGTCACGCTGGATGATGGTGCGCATTCGTTGCATGATGGCTTGGAAGTCTATTTTGGCGATTTCCGTGTGAATTCCAAATTCGCCGCTTTGCTGGATTGTTCTTGCTATGTCTGCTGGGTAGATTAAGAGTTTGGATGGTATGCAACCTCTTGTCAGGCATATTCCTCCAGGCTCGTTTTTGTCTATCACCGCAACGTGCATGCTTGGTTTGTCTCGAATCATGGCGTCTGCCACTTCCATCGCGGAGCCTGTTCCAATTACAATTAAATCATATTCTTTCATGACAAAACACAACCACATAGACACAGGATTATTCAATAGAAAAACGTTTTCGTCGCTCCCAGAGAGCTCAGCGCGCGAAGATAACATTGACCATTATCCGTTTGCGCAGCCCGTTGATGTCTCCAAGGTAACACCCACACCATCGCCGCCTGAATCGCTCTCAACAGCGCGCGCTTTTTGAATCTGCAAATATGGACGCGTTAGAGCTTCTCTGGTGTACGTAGGAGCCTATGTATATGCGTTCATGCAGGTTAACTTCTACTAGCTAGGCGCTGTCCCCACATTACCGTTCTTAGCTCTTTTTATGATGCCGCTTTATTATGGCATCAAACTGTTCATTCGCTTGATTCCGGTTTTTCCTGAGATAAAGTGATAAGCTCCATGATGTTGTCTTTCGAAAGGCTAATAATTGGCTAGGCATCATTTTGTTATCATGAAATACTCCTTTAAGATCAGTTCTGTATGGGGAATTCCCATTGAGGTGCATTTGACATTTATTCTGTTAATGATAGGTGTGTTTGCCTTCACTTTTCCTGATACTTATTTGCTCGTTCTAGTCTTGTTTCTTTTTGGTTTTGTTGTTGTTCATGAATTGGCTCATTCTTGGGTTGCTAGGCGCTACGGCATCAAAGTACGCAAGATAGTGCTTTACCCGATTGGCGGGGTTTCCGAAATCGAAGAGATACCTGATAATCCGCGGATTGAATGGCGAATGGCTATTGCCGGCCCCATCACAAGCTTTTTGATCGGAGCTCTGCTTTTGGGCTTAAACCAGGTCATTGCGATAGAAACACCTGAAATATCTGGATTGGCCGTGACGGGAAGTCTTCTTTTCACTTTGGGGATGCTTAACCTGTTTTTGGGGGCATTCAATTTAATTCCGGCTTTCCCAATGGATGGTGGGCGAGTTTTTAGAGCCATACTCGCAGAACACATGAAACATGCGGACGCGACCAAATACGCTGCTTATTTAGGTAGGATTCTTGGCATAGTAATGGCTGTGTTCGGGTTCATCTTTAACTTCTGGCTGATCATAATAGGCTTGTTCATTTACATCGGCGCAAGTGAAGAGGCAGAGACCACAATTGTCTCAACCACTCTTGCGCGGGTTCGAGTGAAGGACGTCATGTTTCAAGAGAAAGGTGTTGCCGCACCTGAGACAACTGTTTCGGAAGCTCTCGAAATAATGTTCAAATCACGATACCATGACATTCTGGTTGAAAAAGACGATCTTTTTGTAGGGGTTGTGACTTGGAATGATATAATGAAGGTTAAGCCAGAGCAAAGAGCAGAGCTGCAAATCGGAAAACTTCCGATGAAGAAACTCCTGATATTCGACGATGAGTCCGTCCTTGAAGCTTACAAAATCATGAGACATGAAAAGATAGACCTTTTACCGGTCGTAGACAGAGAAGCCACTGACATAGTCATGGGTATAATAACTAATGAGAGCATAGCCTCTGCAATAGAGAAAGCCAAAACTCTTCGATAGAATTATAGAAACACGTCAACAAACTTTAGCTATTTAGAAGCTTGAAAAGTGACAGAAAAGCTTAAAGTTTTGGGTGAAAACGCTGAAACCGAAGATAGCTCAATGTTTTGACGATTCACCATTACTACGCGTGAAAAAGGAAAATTGTTTACCGTCGCAGCAACACCGTTAACCCTGTTTAAAGAAGAAGTAAGCAGAATACCTAATGATACAATAAAGGAGCCATTGGGGATTCAAATTGATTTATCGAAACTCAAACCATTGCTAATAAAAATAGACCCAGCCGAATTTCTCTCAATGTTACTTGAAGAAGCAAGAGCGTTACTTCTCAAAGGTATCGAATTGGACAGAATCGAGGAAGAAGAATTCATTGACCTACTGAAAGGGAAAAGGTCACTTCAAGAAAAAGTTAGCACCACAGTTGCGGAGATGAAAAACAATGACTCGAACTAAAACTCAGAAAATAGTCCTAGATTCCAACTGTTCATATCTAGGAATGGAGAAAGGTTGCTTCACAGTCAAAAACAAAGACGGAAAGACTGCCAAGTATCCTCTTTTTGAAAATGAAATCGGCGAAGTGGTTCTGAAAAGCGGTAATGCTGTTTCTACTGGTGCTCTTGCTTCACTGGGATTCTGGGGAATAGACACTCTAATAGTCACTCAGAAGGGAAAACCTGTTGCCATGCTGAAAAGCTTGGATGATGACAGCCACGTCAAGACAAGAGTTTGCCAGTATGAAGCATTGAAAGATGACAGAGCGTTTGAAATTGCCAAGCAATTTGTTAAAGCCAAAATCGAAGGACAAAACATCGTTTTGAAGAAGTACGGTTTGAAAACGGACACTTCCGTTAAGCTGAGAATTAATGCTCTCGAGACTGATAATCTGACTTCTTTCAGGAGACGATTAATGCAAATTGAAGCCAAATTCAGTCAATTCTACTTCAGACAGATTTTTCAGCTGATTCCTGAAAGGATTAGACCCGAAAGAAGAAAGACGTTCAAGGCTTACGATGGCGTTAATAATCTTTTCAATCTGGCTTACGAGCTTCTCGCATGGAAAGTTCACCGAGCGTTGATTAATGCCAAGCTTGAGCCGTATTTGGGTTTTCTGCATTCAGAGCAGTTTGGCAAGCCAAGTTTAGTGTGTGATTTCCAAGAGCTATATCGGTATTTGATTGATGATTTTGTCGTTCAGTACTGCCAGCAAATAGGAAAACGAGATTTTACATTTAAGACAGAGAAGCTATCGGCTCAGAAGAAAGGAAAACGCGAGTACCTTAATGATGTTGAAACCAAGATTTTCACTGCGAGACTTAACGACTTTTTTGAAACAAGTATTGAGATTCCACGAATAAAAGTAGGAAATAGACAAACAGTTGAGACACTGATAAATGAAGAAGCGTTACTGCTTGCTAAATATCTTAGAAAGAAATGCAAAGATTGGATTCCATGAACCACAGTTAAGCAATAGTAGACATAAATCGCATTTCTTCAAATACCACATATTTTTTTAAAAACCAAACCGTAGGCGAATGCGTAACAATAGACAAATCCTTAGATGATATAGAACACTCACCTGACATTACTGCATGCAAGAAATAAAATAGCGCTTAATTGACCAATGGGTAAATAATTTAAGCCTCTAGAACTATATTATCGTATTTCTTTTTTAAATAATTGACGTGTGGGTAGATATTGAAGAGCCTTGAAGTTACTGTAATAAAAAGCCAAACTGATAACGTCCAAGACGTGCTTAAGAATTTGGAGTTGTCTTATGCTTACTCCACAGCGAATATAGAAAATCAAGAATGTGGGGTATTTTCGAGTCTATTGCCTGATAAGCTTGTTGATAAGGCAATTGAAGAAATTCTAAAAGCGATGGACTCACGATTAAAAGAGAACACCATCAAAGTCTATAATGTTGAAGCTCACATTTCAACACAAATTGATCGAATAACTGAAAAAATTGAGAAAGAAAGTCCGCCTTCCAACCCTTTTGAACGGCTAGTTGAAAACGCTGAAAAATTCACAAACCTCAGCAAGGAAATCTTAATAATGGCGCTATTTGCCACTTTGATCGCCATTACAGGTCTTTTTCTCGACAGCGCAGTTACAGTAATTGGTGCAATGCTTCTTTCCCCCTTATTGGGTCCAATAAACGCTTTTGCGGTAAATGCAAGCATTGGAAAAGTCAAGAAATTAATCAGAATAGAGGTCTCAATTATAATCCTTCTCGCATCTGTAATTGCTTTGTCGGCTTTAATTACGTTTTTCGCGTCTTTTTTCTTTGACTTGCCAGTTAGTTCACAAATTGCTATTCGAAGTCAGACCTCTTTGATAGACGTTGGTGTAGGATTAGTACTGGGTTTGGCGGGAGGTTTAGCTTTAGTGTCTGCGCTGCCAGAAATGTTGGTTGGAGTAGGAGTTGCTAGTGCTCTTTTGCCTCCTGCGGCAGTATCAGGAATAGGTTTAGCTTTTATGAATGGTGGACTATTTTCTGGAGCATTAATACTAACGGTTGTGTATTTGGTTGGTCTAGAATTGGGCTGCACTATAATGTTGCGGCTGAAAGGTGTTCGTCCCAGAAAGTTCTACCAACAAAAAGAAGCAAGAAAACATTCTGCATACTTTATCCTCACCTTTAGCATATTAATAATAATTCTTTTAATAATTATACAAGTAGCTAACGGATAAAACGCGCAAAATCTACTGGCTAAAAAAAGGCTTAGTTAATTAGTTAACCCTATTATTATAGCGCGCGCTAAAGTTAACGCTGCCCACTGAGGATTTGCGAAAAGAACTGCTTGCAATCGTGCAAGCACGTATAAACCAATTTAAGGGAGAGCTTCCCCATCACCTAAGACACACTCGCTCATAGATTCAACCTAAATACTGAGTCAGACTTCACCCGAACCTAGAAAAGCAAGGGTTAAATCTCTGAAACCACACGTTCTAATATGGTGAATTTTTTATGCCGGAAAAGAAAAAATTAGCCGAAGGAGAAGAAACCAAGAAAACCGAAGTAGCAGTTACAAAGAAAAAGGCACTTGCATCAAGAAAGCCGAAAGAGAAACCAACCGTCATAGCGCCTTCTGCCCCGCTGGACCTTTGGAGGGCGTTTGATGACGTCTTTGGAAGGTTTCGAAGCGATTTTGAAGATCTCCTCTTTCCATCGTACTGGGACACGCTGTCCCTGATGCCTGAAATGCGCGTTCCCGCGGTGGATCTGGAGGACCGCGAGAAAGATTACCTTTTGAAGGCGGAGATGCCAGGCTTCAAGAAAGAAGACATCGAAATCGAAGTGAAAGAAGACTCGGTGGAAATAACTGGCAAGGCTGGCTGGAAATACGACAAGAAAGCCCAAGCTTACATATGCAAGGAGAGAGCCTGCGAATCATTCTATAGGATGGTCGAGCTGCCAGAGGAAATTAAAGTAGACGGGGTCGCAGCTAATCTATCAGAAGGCGTCCTGGAAATAACGCTTCCCAAAAAAGCGCCGAAACAAAAACGAAAAGTCACAATAAAATAGCCAATCCTTTTCTCCTTTTTTTGTTTGAAAAACATCTTGTTGTTTATAGCGCTCTTAATTTATTGGTCAGGAAATAACCCTTAATACTTTAGCTATACTCTCCCCTGAGCGAAACCGTCGCTTCAGCACCTGACTTTTAAATTCTTTAAACCATATGCTCGAGCCCCGAGTGAGTGCACATGAAGAAGAAAATATTGACATTAGCCACAGAAGACGACCTCCTTATTAATTTGACGTTTCACAAATTGTCCGCTTCCTTGATTGCCGAGTTTGCTGATAAGATCGTGCGACCGCATTACCGAGACAACTTGAACGATGCAATCCAGGACCTAATCCACAAGGCTCTCGAAGAACAAGACTTCGTCCACTCCCACATTACTCACATAAGACGCATCATACCGCATGGCTCTGGAATTCGAAATCCAAAGATGGAAAAGCTTCAGAAAAGCCCTGAAAAGCGAAGAAGACGTGGAAGCCTTCGACGAACTCATAGACATGTGCAGAAGCCACGCATCGGCAGCCAGCAACGCCACAAACCCAATTATCCTCGAACCCATGATAATGTCTATTCTGCTGGCTCAACAGAAAAAGCTACGGAAACTCGAATATCTGCTGAACGATGCAATCTGGCAAAAAATCTGCGGCTACCCTCAAGCAGACATTAAAAACAAACTATAAAGTCTATATTACAAATGTAGATGTTAAAGTCAATGAAAAGACAAGCTACGCTTTTCCCAGAAAAGGAAAACCCCGTTCTAAAAGAACTTGATCTCAGAGCAAACCAGGTTAAAAGCGCCGTGTCAGTTTACTGCGAAAAGATAGAAATAGCAGGCAGCATCAAGCGCCAAAAACCATTGGTGCACGACATCAATTTTGTGGCAGTTGCAAAAAGCGATATAGAATGGAAAAAGATCAGCGAAGAACTAAAATGCAAACGCGCGCGCTATTAGTTTGCACAGCTGCCCCAAATGGAGAAAACAGTTGGCAAACAGAAGCCTACCGGTCTTTCCTTCTCCCACTTGGCTTTTAAGGCAGAAGAAAGAAAGAGTAGACGTTGGCAGTTCTTCTAGCTATCGACTTCTATGCTCGAAGGATTCTATGAAGAATAATATTCCTTGTATTATAACGTATAGCCCAACAAGCCATGGAAGTAAATCTTTAAAGACTATGACGAGTATGCCGAAGAATATTGCCATCACAGCCATTATTGGTGTGGTCACTTTAAAATCGATTTTTCCTAGCCCAGTTTTATTTTCTCGGGTCATAAAAATTCTCCTTAACCATCGTATCTTGCAGTTGCTATTTAAAATTTATCACCGTGCGCTGTTGAAGCTAACAGACACCAGTTTACGGCACCCTGTATCCTTGGAGATTGCAATGTTGATGCAATCGCATCTCATAGTCCCGAGTGTAGCTTTTCCCGGCCACCAGTTCCGTGAATTGATGATTAGATAACGGATCGCCCACGTCTCGTCATCAATAAGAGATATGATCTCCACATGTATGGTCCAATCCAATACATCGACCAGCCATAATACATATGGTAGTCCGTTCCGTATTGTCGGGAAACGAGCTTGTCGCTTTTCAATGGTGGGCTATCCTCGATCTGTAGAGCATAAGCAGACGAATTTACCTGCTCAATTCTCACTTCTCAAATATTTTAAAATGATAACCGCGCGCCACTTAGCTGCAATCCTCTTTGAGAGGAATCTAAAAGTTGCTGCCTCAAGCGGTGAAGAGGGAATGAAAGTCTCCCCTCCAGTTCAAGACTTGGCCGGACTGGCAGGGGGTGCTTGCGCGCCGTTCCCCTTTGGACCGGCGATCTTGTGCAACTGCTCGACGCGCTTGCTGACCATCGAGCTCACCTTCTTCCTTAGTTTATCTGGAGAGATTTTCTTGCCGCGCAATGCGGCGACCTGGCTTGCCAGCAATTTGTCTCCCAGCATCGTGAACCAGTTTTCAAAGTCTCCCTCTTCAACGTGAAACCTGACTGACGATGGCTCGATAGTCTTCACGCTGGCGGCAAGTTCGTCCAAGCTTTTTGAGGCAACGCCAAGAGGTTGGCCGTAATTCCTGTAGAAAGTAAAGGCCTTGTCAGGCGTTACCATTCTGAGCACGTTGGCTGCCTCGTTTCTTCCAATTTTCCCGCCCTCGCGATTCCGTACCTTGTATAGTCGTACTTTGGCAAAGTCCGTAATGACAAAGAGGAGCACCGCATAACCCCACACCAGAGCGGCTAGCCCCCAGCCCATTGCAGGAAGCAAAATACCGTACACAGTAATTATTGTAGCCGTAAGTTGGGTAGCTATGACTGCAAAGAGAAGAGGCTTTGCAGGCTTTACTGACCAAAAGTGACCCTTAGTCCTCGCGACAAACACAGTCAAATGCCCCGCCACTGAAAGCTTCAGGTATATGAAAGATTGAAGCACTAGCGGGTTTAACTTCAACACAACTAGTCCAACGTATAGGATCCCAAAAGTCGAGAATACCCCGATTATTCCAAGAAACGTCGCTATTTCCAGCAAAGTTCGCATGTCCCATTTCTCAGGTTTATCCGAGTACTTCACGTTATCATAAGCTATCGTCATAATCGGCAGGTCATTTAGAAGCGCCAACAAAACAAGCATCAAAGCAGTAACAGGGTAAAACTGGAAAATGACAATTGACGCAGTCATAAAAAGCAGGACACGTATGGTTTCGGCGATGCGGTACGTGCTATAATTCGTCATTCGCTGGAAAATCTTGCGGCTTTCTTTTATCGCGTCGATGATTACAGAAAGCCCCGGCTTGGTCAGAACTATGGCTGCTGCGGACTTTGCAGCGTCGGTAGCACCCTCAACAGCAATACCAGCGTTAGCCTTCTTCAAAGCAGGCGCATCATTAACCCCATCTCCAGTCATCCCCACAACATGGTCTTCTTCTTGAAGAAGCTCAACAATGCGGTACTTATGCTCAGGGAAAACTTCCGCAAAACCTTCAGCCTCTTCAACCACGCGCTGCGCCTCACTATCAGGCCTATCCAAAAAAGCAGCCGGCAAAACAATATCGTTTCCAAGGTTTACCTGGCTCGAAATCTCTTTGGCAATAGCTATGTGGTCACCCGTGACCATTTTTACGTTAACACCCATTGACTGAGCGGTCTTTATTGTTTGGGCAGAATCCTCCCTTGGCGGATCAAACAACCCAATTAAACCTGTAAATTGCCACTTGTTCTCCTTATCAGTTCGAGCCACACCCAGCGCACGGTACCCTTTCTGGGCAAACTCATTAACGTCTTCTGTTAATTTGTTGTTGATTGATTTCTTGTCTTCGATCAAAGCCAGAATCGCTTGAGGCGCTCCTTTAGTTACCTTAAGCGGGCTTCCATCTTCTCCTTGCACTGTTGCCTCTGTTCTTTTTATGACTGGATCGAAGGGCTTAAAACTGGTTACTTTGATGTGTTCAATTTTAGCTGCAATAACGGGTATGCTCTTGGTTTTAGTCAAGATTGCTTCGTCGATAGGATCTTTATCTTCTTCCCTTGAAGCAAGCACACTGAACAGTAGCACGTCATTTTCTGAGAATCCGCCATAAGGTTTAGTTCCTCCCATAGTGAGCGCGTTCTTGGTGATAGTGCCGGTTTTGTCTGAGCACAGCACATCCATGCTTGCCATTTCCTCAATTGCCACCAATTTGCTAACTATGGCCTCCTTCTTGGCGAGGGCTATGGCGCCTACGGCCATGGTGACTGACAAAACCGCGGGAAGAGCAGCTGGTATGCCTGCAACAGTCAAGATCAATGCAAACTGAATAATGTCTAAGATGTTTTGACCCCGAAAAACCGAGACCAGAACGATCACTGCTACGAGTCCTATCGCTAGGAAAATCAGGTAATCGCCTATTTTGCTGATGGCTTTTTGGAAGTGACTTGGGGTTTTGGCTATCTCTACGAGTTTGGCGGTTTTGCCGAAAAAGGTTTTGGCGGCGGTGTTGACGACGAGTGCGTTCATTTCGCCTTGTTTAACGATGGAACTTGCGTATCCAACGTCGGAGAGATGTTTCTCAACAGGAAGAGATTCGCCAGTTAGTGCGGACTCGTCGGTTAAGAGGTACTCTCCTTCAATTAGTTTCACATCAGCGGGTATAATGTCTCCCAAACGCAAACGAACAATGTCGCCTGGCACCAGTTTTTCAGCCGGTGCTTCCTGCCATTTCCCATCTCGCAGAACTCGTGCCTTTAGGGCTAATCTTTTTTTTAGCAGTTCTATGGCGTTGTCTGCTTTGCGTTCCTGCCAGGATCCTACTATGGCGTTTACCATTAGCAGCGTTAAAATTATTGCGAAATCAGGCCACCGTTGGATGACCGCAGACATTAATACTGCTGCTTCAATCATCCATGGAATCGGTCCCCAAAAATAGCGCAGGAATTTCTTCAGTGGGTTAACTTTTTTCTCTTGAATTTCATTAGGACCATACTGCACAAGTCGTTTTCCAGCTTCTGAGGAAGAAAGACCCTTCTGATCCGCTGCTAACTTCTTCAGCAATTCATCAACGTCGACTTTTTTTGCCTCTTCTGTAGTTAAGGAATTTTGGTCCATACCTTGGTCTGCCTCTCACAATTTCAGGAGCCTTCAATTCTTCATGGCTATGTCAAAGATAGGCGTCTGTGGCGTACTTTCGCATCATCCGATGCGTATTGAAGTAGTATGCGACTTTCCCTATTGAATTTTTCATCAAGTCTATCCAGGAATCGCGTTGCTGGTAGAATTTTGGGATAATGAGATATTCGAGTTTGTTGTAGAGATCAGCTATTTCTCTTCTCCTTATCTCCCTCTCATCAATATCTTGATTAGGGGATGGTCCTATCGCCCACCCTGTTCTACCTTCCACGCAACCTTCTATCCACCAACCGTCTAGGACACTAAAGTTTACTACTCCATTGTGCGCTGCTTTCATCCCGCTTGTTCCAGAAGCCTCATACGGCGGCAAGGGTGTATTCAACCAAACATCAACGCCCGAAGTCAATTTCGCTGCCATTTCCATGTTATAGTTTTCGAGATAGACGATTTCGATTTCGCCTTTCAAGCGGTCTTTAAACTGGTAAATTTCTTTAATTAGGCTTTTTCCCATCTCGTCCTTTGGATGTGCCTTTCCAGCGAAAATAAGTTGAATCTTGTCCTGGATCGTAACTTCTTTAAGTTTTTCCAGATCTGAAAAGATCATTGTTGCTCGTTTGTACTCTGTGGCTCTTCTGGCAAAGCCTAATGTTAAAACGTCGAGGTCAATCTGGAGCCCCGAACTAGTGTGGACAAAGTCGAGTAAATCTTGTTTTGCCTTCACGTGGGCTTCCCATACCTCCTCATCGGGAATGTTGTCAACTCTCACGAGGAGCTCGGGTTCATTGGCCCATCGGGGAATGTACTTGTCGAATAGTTTCCTAAAGTATGAGCATGTCCAGGTGTAGGAATGGACCCCGTTGGTTATGTCTTGTATGTGATATCCTGGGAAAAGTTTCCTTGAGTATTCCATATGCGCTTCCGTAACGCCATTGGTGTACTTGCTTAGGTTTAAGGCTAGAAGTGTTGTGTTCAATTTGTCGGATCCGCCATATGCTTTCAAGATTTTCTCTTGCACTTCGGCTTCAAGAACTTGCGAAAGGAGGTCGTAGGAGAATTTGTCAAATGCAGCTGCCACAGGAGTATGGGTAGTGAAAACACATAGATTTTTTACTTTGTCAGCGTCCAAATCATTGTTCTTTAGCAGCTCAAGGGTAAGAAGGCTAGAATGACCTTCGTTCATATGATATTTCTTGACATTGATCTTCAACGCCTCTAGGATGCGTAACCCGCCTATTCCCAACACTATTTCTTGCTTTAATCGGTATTTTTCGTCGCCTCCGTAAAGAAAATCAGTAATTTCTCTATCCTCTTGTGTGTTCCCTTCAACATCTGTCGTTAGGAACAGCACCGGAATTGTTCCGCCCGTTAAACTCTCCTGCTCATAAACCCACACGCCAATTCTGACATCACGTCCAGCAATCTTGACAGTCGCAGTTTCGGGCAACAGTGTCATGAATTTCGAGGGATCCCATTCTTCAGGGTATTCCATTTGCCGCCCATCAGGCGTTAATTTCTGTCTAAGATAGCCTTTCTTGCTGACTAAAGTCACTGCAACTAGAGGAATTCTCAAATCTGCACTTGACCTAATTACGTCGCCAGCAAGAACGCCTAGCCCTCCGCTGTAGGTAGGCATATCGGTATTCATCGCGATTTCCATTGAGAAGTACGCGATTTTTGAGCCTTCGATGAAGCTACTCATGCAGTACTCGCTGTCAAAATAATATTGCCTAGACAAAAAATTCGCTGTAAACTGAGTTTTAGAAGGGTCTAAAGGCATTCCACAAACCGGGTCCTTAATAGTAGACATAAAAGCAAAAGCCTCGCTAGAAGATAGTGCTACTTTCACCCATAATTAGTTTTCCTTCAGCCAAGAAAATGTTCTTTCGAACGATTTATTGTTTGAATTCTGCTGTCTGTGGCTGCGAAGATTGCGACACCAAGCCTAAAGTAAAACCTAAACCCAAGAAATAAGTCTCAACTAAACCTTTTTTCTCACTTTATGAGGCGTTTTTTATGCTCTCTCTCCTTCAATATTTTTTGGAACAAAGCGCGCTGTGCTCAGTGAAACTCCAATAACTTTGACTACACGTCCACAGTCACAAACTTTTAAAACCGCTTCAACTCCCCAATTATTGTTAGCAAAAAAGAGACTCTGAACGATTTGTTGTTGATAGTGTCCTTCACCTGCTAGCCTGAGGATTTTCAGCGCAGTTCCTGAACAACAATCGCTAAGTTCCAATTTGGAGCAAAAATGTTTGAACTTATTTTGAACTTGCGCATGATAGTTGGTTTCATGGTTATTTGTCATATAAGAAGCTCCATTGGGACTTCTATCCAAGTCCTTTTCAAAAAGACCTGAAAAGTTGCCGTATAGCTTAACAAAAGAAAAAGAGGGGAAAATAGAGAAAGTAAGATAAATGCGCTTCTGGAGTGGCGGGCCCGACGGGAATTGAACCCGCGACCCCCGGATTAAAAGTCCGGTGCTCTAGCCTGGCTGAGCTACGGGCCCTCCTTATCAAATGTGTTGCTTATATGAGAAACAAAAAGGGGGTTTTTTAGCGTTTCGATTCGAGTCTCAATTTAAACTTAAAAGTTGCCTTCTTTTACGCCTAATAGGGTGTTTAAAAATTTGAATGGGTAAAAAAATTTAAGGCGTGTTTGGCGCCTTGAGGATGTTTGGCATGAAGCCTTTGATTTTATCGCTGGCTCCGAGTAGCGTGTTTATTGTTTTTTCGCCTTTTTGTGTGAGTTTGTAGACTCTTTTTCTTTCTTCCCATACTCCTTCGACGAGGCCGTTTCTTTCGAGTGAGTATAGCAGTGAGTATACGGTGCCTGAGCTGACAAGGAGGTTGAATTTGTTGTGTATGTATGAGATGACGTCGTAGCCGCTTAGGGAGTTGTTTCGCAGTTCGGTCATTATTATTATGTCCATGAAGTTTTTGATTATGCGTTCATGCATTTTTTTGAGGATTCTGCTTTCTAATTTTCCACCGTCCAGTATTTCTGTTAGTGCCATCATGTTTATTCACGTTATGACTGTTTTATTCATGTTTAGATATTTAAGGTTTATTCGAATTTAGAATTAGATGTTTGAACAAAATCTGAATTGTATATACTTTTTGATGCTTAGCTGAAGCGTTGCTAACACTTTTTTGTCCGTGGCGTTCACCTTTTTGCTTTGAAAAATTGTTGTGTTATGATGAAAACTGGTGTCGTTCGCTTTAATTAAGCGTTTTAAGGCGTGTGTTGAGCGTCCTCTTATAGTTGTGGAAGCGTGTTGTTATGTGGAAAACGGTTTTCGTTGAAGGTTTTGTTGAAAAAAATTTCAATTTTTAGTTATATAAGTAACGTTGAGTCAGCGAAATTTTTAATGCATAATTTTCATTTTGAGGATAAATGAGGCTGCTTTTACTAGTTAGCGATATACATGCATGTTAACAAACGTTATTTTCTCTTTTAGGCTTAGAAAGGGCAAGGTGTTAAAAATGATTTCGTGGAAACACTCCTTTAAGCGATTAAACGAAGAATATGAAATAGCTAAGAAAAAGAAGCAAGCTTTAGACAATTTATTTGAAAACGGCAGAATTTCTCAGGCTACACGCGATTCGTTCGACAACGACATAAACGCGGTTATAACGGAGATTGAGAAGCAGCAGAAAGACCTTCTTGTGAAGATGCATGGTAAAGTAGCGGAATTAGAAAGTCAGATAAAGACTTTGGAGACACTTCTTGCCAACTACGAGATACAGCATGTGGTTGGCGAAATTGAAGAAGAAGCTTACCAGCGCGAGATAACCCTACTTTCAACAGGACTTGAAAGCGCCAAGCGCGAATTAAGCGTAATAAATGAAGCTACAATCCAGCTTTGCCCACCCCCTGTAGAAGAGCCAGTGACAGAAGCCGAGGCAGTTATGCCAGCTGAGGAGAACGCGGTCGAAGCGGTTCCAGCAGTTCAAGAGGAACTCGTGGAAAGCGTTCCAACCGCTCCGGAGGAAGTGGAAGTTGCAACAGAGCCAAGTTCGCAGGAGCCTATGATAACCATGGAGGAAGCGGTTCCGGAACAGCCCGAAATTGAATGCGAAACCAGCATTTATGCTGAGATGCCTGAAGCTCCTGAAGTCGTAGAAGAGGCACAACAAGAAGTTGAATACACGCCCGAAGTAACTGAGGAAGTAACCGAGGAAATGCCACAGTTCACAGATGAAGCGCCCGAGACCGTTGAGGAAAACCAGGTTACAGAAGCAGAAGACATGCCGCTGATCATGGATGAAACGCCAGAAATTACCGAGAACAACTCAGAAATCATAGAAGAGCTTCCGCAGGAGATTGAGGATCAGCCTCAGATAACCGAGGAGATGCCTCAGCCTCTGGAGGAAACGCCCGAAGTGACTGAGACCTCGCCGTTAGAGCCTGATGAAGCGCCCCAGATCACGGCGGAATGGCCTGAGGAAGTCCACCCTTCAGAAGCGCCCAAAGAGGCGCCACCGGAAATAAGCGTCGAGGCAATCGCGGAAGAGGGACAAGAAACCGAAGAAGCAACGGCAGACGCAGAAGCAGATGAAGAAACTGAGACCGAAGAGCTGTAAACTGTAAAGTATCAGCCTCTCTTTTTTCTTTTTTAGAAAGTCTAAGTTACGATTTTTCGACAGAGACTTATTGTTCGAGAAACTTTTAGAGCCTATGGGCGCCACCTATGTTTTTCTCTACCCCTCTATAGTTTCTGTATAGAATCTCTATTAGGATCCTAATAGGCTCCAAATATGACAGTTTGGTGTTTCCTTTTCTTGGAAATTATAACGCCTTGTAAATGCTACAGTATGTGTTTAATAGAATATCCAATCAAGGGCGGAAGTATCGCGGCTATTTTTCAAGTGCTTGTTTTATCTTGTTTATGCTGTCTGCAAAGTCTGCAGGTTGGTCCTGTTTCATTTTTTTCGATAATGTCAGCTTGGTGTCGTAGCCTTTTCGGGATAGTTCATTCTTTAAAACGTTAAAGGTTCTGCCCTTCCACAGCGCGCAGGTGCAGAATATGATGGCTTTTTTGCTTTCGGCGTTTGGCAAGCGTTTCACGAAGTCAATTGTTTCCTTCGCGGGTCTGAACCCCTCGACAGGCGTGCCTACAATCAACATGTCAAAGTCCTCAACGGCTGACGGTTCAGAAGAGGTTATGCTGAAAACGGGCGCTTCTGTTGCTTCGGATATAGCTTCCGCCATGCGTTTGGTGTTTCCCGTTCTTGAGAAATACAGTACACACGGCTTCATGTTTTCAGAATACGCTTCTTTCGCCTAATATAATCTTCGCCCACGCAAAAAATAGTAACGCCCTTATCTGCCATGATGATATAGAAAAATTTTCAACGTTGATTCTGACAGGTTGGCTTGACTATTTTCAATTCCGTTTCGCTTCTTGATTCGAGACGGTCTGTCCTATCTGAAAGAGCCTTTGGGCAATCAGAACGAACCATATCTGCAGTGCAAAGGCAGAAATGAGTAAGAAGAAGATACCAGCTGTCGGCACGAAAAAGGCTAATCCAAATACACTTCCCAGAATTCCCACGTAAGCGGTTGCCTTACTGAAGACAGTGCATCGCAGCATGACAACTGAGACTATCAGAAGGGCAACGGAGGCGAGAACATTAAACACGTACCAGGCAGTTCCCAAACTTACGGCGATTGTCGTTTCTCCAGCCGCCAGAAAAAGTGACCTCTGCGCATCTGTTGTCGCAACCGCGTACTGATCACTGAGGTAAAGCATAGAGAAGGCATTATTCGTTGCGAAGTAGACCGTAGCTCCTAGGATGCCGAAGATTGTAGCAAGTGCCATGTAAGCTTTGTTGGCTCGTCGGAGAGCAACGTAGAGGGCGAGAAAGATCGGGATGAGGAGAGTTTGGTCAGCAACGTACAAGAGATCAAGGTCTAGAAGTCCAAGAAGTCTGTTGTTCCGAAGTAGCGTGAACCAATCGACCGCGGTGGTAGGTATCGGCGCCATAGAGAAGGCGATGATCTGGATTGGGAAAAAAACTACCACCATAATGAGGGCAGCTGATGCACTAACTTTGTAGAAACTTTTCCAAGCGGAGTCTTCTGTCTCAGCATTTGATTCATCAATGGCTTGATGCTTACCGGTGATTGTGCTTTGCTAAGTATTTTCATTCGTTTTTCACCTCCGTCTGGTTTTTCCGCATAGCTTTCTTGATTTCATCTTCTCCAAGGTTTATTCTCAGGAGCCCTTTCTTGCCGATAATTTCCAGAATTATTTCTTCTGCGAACGTGGCTTGCACCAGTTCGCCTATGGTGCCCTCAATGAGAACGCTGTCGTTGGAGCCGTTTGCTATGGCGATGTTTTTAGGTTGGCTTTCGATTTGAGTTCTATAGAGAAGCGTCGTTCTTTTTTTTCAGTTTCGCTTTCCATGCTTCTTGCCTCTTGCTCTAATTTTTGTGGAGGAGGCTGATTACTTTTATTTGCTTACAGTGTGAAATGTATACAGCGGTGTGAATAGTTTAGCATCGGTGATTAAGGCTTCTCCGGTGAATGTCGTAGGCGAATGCGGCGAAAACAGCTAACAACATAACTACGTCAGAAACGTAGCCGAGTATCGAAAGAATAGGATAAGCGTTTGTTCCGGTTGCATCGAAGATTGTTAAAGGCCACCCCGTGATTGCGGCTACAACGGAAAACCAGAACATAAAAACAAAGAAGACTACAGACCATGGCCATATCTTGGCAAGGATTCTTCGTGCATTGGTGCTTAGGTGTGTTTGCCACCACTTTAACGGCTTGTTTATTCTTGTAGCAACAGCGGCAGCTACGACTCCGAGGAATATTGGTGGGGAGCCGCCTCCGACCATAAAAAGCATGATTGATAGAACCAGCATAACTATGGCGCCGGGTCTCTTGTTGATGAAAACCACAGCCCAGATTACGACTATAAGCCCAACAATCATTGCGGCGATGCCTGATGCGAAAAAGTTGGGAATAACTGTCAAAGCAGGCTCCGTTGCGCCCTGCCACAGCTTTTGTGCTGGACCAATCGCGTCTATAACTAAGCCGTTTGGCGTAGCACTGCCTTGAAGCATTTCTAAGAATCCATGTTCCATGCCAGCTAGCCCAACAGTAGCGCCTAGTGTTGATGCTATGATTCTTGTCGCGTTAATCGACGGTTTCTGCTGCTGCGGTAAAGCAGTTGAAATAGCATTCAATTCTCTCATCTCAAAGAAGCGAGCGTGCGCTTTACGATAGGGTATTCCATTCTTTCGATTTATATGCTCTTCGCCAGCCCAACAGCGAATAAGCCTACTGGTCTGCTTACGCTTGCATACCCAGTATACGGCAGGAATCCTTCCTGATTACATCTTCTCAAGGCGGCACACAAAAAAGGGGTATTGGAAAGGTTTCTTTGGACAACAGTAATCATCCAAGAATCACGCCCTTTGCGACAACAAATGTGCCAATAGCTACGATTATCAAGATTATAGTGCTTACGGGAGTGAAAGAACAGGCCGCTTTGTAGCCAAGTAGGCAGGTTTTGCTTGCTTTCTCGTTAGGTATTGCAGTCTTAACAGCGGCGATGCTCAAAATAAAAATCACGACAATGGCGACAATTCCCAGTGTTTGCATTATTTCACCTCCCGTGCTTCCGCTTTTTCGGGCGACTTCAGCTCTTTTGCTTTCAAGTTTATTCTCAAGATTCCTTTCGTGCCGACAATTTCCAGAATCATATTTTCCACAAACATGGCTTGCACCAGTTCGCCTAGTGTGCCCTCAACCAAGACGCTGTCGTGGGAGCCGTTTGCCAAGGTGATGTTCGTCAAGTCAGCTTTTGATTTGAGTTCGACGGAGAAGAAGCGTTTCGTTTCATTTTCCATGTTTCTTGCCTCACGTTTCTTCTTAGGCGGCAAGGCTGATTACTTTTATTTGCGTAGGATGTGCAATGGTATACAGCGGTGTGAACGCTTTAACATCGGTGAGGAAAAAGATGGAGAACCAAGAAGACGGAATAGAAAAATTGTTTTTTGAGCTTGCAAGCGAAAGCCGTCTCGGCATACTACGCAAGCTAATGGAGAAAGATTGGAAGATGAATGAGGTCGCACGCAAACTAGACTTGACAAGTACTGAAGCGTTTAGGCAGTTGCAGCGCCTGAGCGAAGGTTTGCTTGTTCAGAAGCAACCCGAAGGCACATACGCCATCACCGAGTACGGCAGAGTCGTATTGCAGCTTTCTGCATCACTAGATTTTGTTTTCAAGCACAAAGAATACTTCGTGAAACATGATTTCTCATGGCTTCCACCTCAATTCTTGAACAGGATAGGCGAACTTTCGCAAGCTAACTTGATGATGGGCATGGTGGAAAGCACGATGAAGTCGTCCACGCTTATTGGAGAAGCCAAACGGTTCATGTGGGCTGTCTCCCCCGAACCGGTTCCACAAGCCTTTGACACAA
>Ga0315550_1000665_pt1 | contig 21139 bp, 15 predicted proteins | sample SalMarSW160190MG_2_FD_203100 | JGI IMG/M metagenome (GOLD analysis project Ga0315550, IMG submission 203100) | Salt marsh sediment microbial communities from the Plum Island Ecosystem LTER, Massachusetts, United States - Salt Marsh Sediment SW1601-90 ... | reverse complement strand
GCCAAGGTTAATATCAGATATAAAAGCAATAGGCTATGAAGGGAAAATAAGACTTGAATGGTATTTTGATGATGAAGTAAGGGAGTTTAATATTTACAGGTCTACTTCCCAAAATTCAGATTATACTGATTTTTATAAAAGTATTGATTATGACGACGACGATGACGACTATGATGGGAATTACTTTTTTTATGATACTTTAGTTGAGAAAGGAAAGACTTATTATTATAGAGTTTCTGCAGTAGATAATTCTGGAAATGAAGGGGATTTATCAAGGGAGGTTTTTTCAACAGCACTTATAAATAATGAATCTTCTGATTATGGGTTAGCACCAGAATTAAGAAGCTTAGTTGATAATCTTTTAGTTGAAATAGATTTTATTGATTCAGAAATCAGTAAAATTAAAAAGTCTATTTCTTCAAAATCTGATGAAGAAAGAACTCTTTTTTCTAATTTGAGGCTTGAAAATGAAATAGAAGGTTCTGTTTCAGAACTAAGTACATTAAGAAAAACTGTTGAGAATTATAAACTTCAAGATTTAACTGAAAATTCTTTGAATAATAAATTAGATTCTGCACAAATTAAATTAAATATAATCAAAAAGAAGGTTCCTGAGGGGATGGTTGTTATTGAGAAAGATTCATTTGCAGAAGAAGTTGATGAGCAAAGGGTGTACGAGGGTATTTTGAAATTAGAACCTCAAATTTTAGATAAGATAAAGGAGAAAAGTGTAGAAGAAACCCTTCAATTAGTAGAAGATTCTGGTTTGAGTATTATAAGCAATGTTTATGTTATCAGAATTATTTACCTTGATGGGAGTGAGAAAGAAATTTCTGTGGTTAAAAAAGCCATATATGCAGAACTTGAAAATGAGAAAAATACTTATTTTATTGAAATAATTCCTAGTAGTTTAGTAGACAAAATCTCTAGTATAGAAGTAATTAATTTTGATTATGATATTGTAAATGAGGATTCCTTGTCATTTAGTTCAGACACAAAAGAGATTATATATTCTATTCCTGAAAATTTAAATATTAATAAGCTGAAAGAGATAAAGTTATCATTGATTAGGATTTATCAAGAAGAGGAATTTAATTCTAGTTCAAGCATCACTGGATATTTTTTATTAGACCCAGAAAATAGGGGGTATATTGGTATTGTTGTTGGAATTGTTTTAGTTTTAATTATTGGGGTTTATTTTTGGTACTTAGTTAGAAAGAGATTAAAAGGCAGGGCTTTAGAGATTTATAATAAGATTGAGGAAGGTCTTGTTTTTTTAGATAAAAACGATTTGAAAGGTGCAATAGAAATTTATAATTCTGCTAGAGAAGATTATTCAGGGATTGAAAAAAAGTATAAGAAAAAGATTTTTAAAAAATTAAATTATTTGCATAATGAAATTATTGTTTTTAAGTTGGAAGAGGGGTTGAAAAAATTAGAAGTAAGAAAGGATAAGGAGTTGTTTGATAAGTTAGAGAAAATTTATAATAATCTTTCAGAAGATTACAAAAAAACTCTTTCTACTTTTTTTGAAAAAATAAAAAAAGATATGGAGGAATGGGATGAAAAATAAAGTTTTATTAGTTTTGGTTTTTATTATTATTTTTATAATTGTGCTGTTAACAATGGCAAAATCCTTGCAAGAGTTTTCTTCAATGGAATTAATAAAAGGAAGCAACCAGATTGAATTTAATATAAATAAACCTTTTCATGTAGATACTCTTGTTAAGTTAAATCCTGAAATAGAGGCGGTTTCTTATGAAGATGAGAAAAATAGTTTTGGTTATGTAAATATTCATGAGGGTATTGGTAGGAATTTTATTATTGAGAATAAATCTTATGAAATTTTTGTAAGTAAGAATATCACTCTGATTTTACCAGATTTAGGAGGATAAAATGAAATTATTCATTTTATTTAGTTTTTTAGTTTTTATTTTTTTAGGAATTCCTTTTTGCTCAGCAGCTCACTGGATAACTGGTATTGTTAATGATGCTTTAGATGGGACTGGCGCTGATGACCATACTATTTTTTTATGGAGGGCAGACAACTCTGCTGATAATCTAAGTGATATTATTGGTGCAAATGGAAATTCAGGGACAAGCAATTGGTATATGATTAATTGTCAGTTATTAAATGATAAGTGTAAGGTTGGAGATATAATGACTCTTCAAGTAGTTGATAATGGGGATACTTATATTACAAAAGCTATTAATGTAACTGTTACTACGTCTGGATTTACACTTGCTTCAAATTTAACTTTGAATAGCCCACCAAATATAAGTTCTATACTTGTTGACGATGCACTTAATACCCCGGCGAACGAGATAGATTTAATTGCTGCAAGTACTAGAGAGGTTAAGTGTGAGGCTGTTGTTGAGGAATTAGATGGTGATTCTTTGCAAGGGGTTTCTTCAGAATTTTTTAATAATATTGATTCTGGTTATGGATATTTAGATGATAATAATTCTCATTATACAAATAGCACTTGTTTTTTAAATTCAAGTTATGGTAATGAAAATGAGACTTTGGCTATTTGTAATTTTTCTGTTTGGTATTATGCAGATTCTCAAACATGGAATTGTACTATTAATGCAGAAGATAATCTTTCAGTTGCAAAAAACGCTTCAAATACAAGTTTTATTAACACTCTTCTTTCTGTTGGGCTTGTTGATTCTATTGATCTTGGAGATGCAACCCCTGATACAGTATCTAATGAATCCCTCTTAAATGTAACTAATTATGGTAATGTTGAGATTAATCTTAGTTTAAGTGGGTATGCTGTTAATATAGCAGATGGATTTGCAATGAATTGCACAGCAGGAAATATTTCAATAGATTATTTAAAATATAATCTTACAGATTCTATTCTTGGGATTTTAAATTTAGCCCAATTTGAAGCAACTTATGAAAATCTTACTGCTAACCCTGTTATTAAGGAATTTAATTTAAATTATAGAAAAAATGAAGATTATAATGAAGCAGCAAATGAGACCTATTGGAGAATTTATGCTCCAGTTGGCGTGGCAAAAGATTGTCAAGGGCATATTGTTTTTGGAGCAACACAATCTGCTGTTACTTAAATAAATTTGGAGATTTAATCAAAAACAGGACTTAAAATGAAAATAAACTTTTTAAAAACAAGTTTAATCAAAAACAGGATTTTAAAATGAAAATAATGTTTTTTATGAATTTTTTAGTAACCTTAATTATATTTTTAATACTTTCTCTTAATTTTTTTAAACATTATAAAAAATCAAGATTGTCAAAGGCGATAAATTATCTTTCAGTAATAGGTTTATTTTATTTTTTTATTTCTGTAATTTCTTTTTTGTGGCTTTTTGATATTTTAAAATATTCTATGAAAGATTTTGTATATATTTATTCAATAGTAATTTTTATCCAAACATTATTTTTATGCATTTTTGTTTATTTGTTTTCTGGAAAAAAGAAAGTTTTTTATTATTTATTTATTTATTTAATTGTTTTAATATCTTTTATTTTTCCTGTTTTAAATTATTTGGGTTTGTTTTTAGTAGCTTCTTTTTTACTTAGCTTTTTATTATTTATTGGATTAATTTTAAAATCTAGTATTTATAAAAAAATTGCTTACCTTGGGGTTTTTTATTCTTTTATATCTTTAATTTTTCAGATTTTACATACTTTAGGAAAGGGGGAATTATTTGTTTTAAGTTTTTTTTCTAATATTATTTTTTTATTATTTTTGTTTAATTTTTTAAAAAATTTAGAAAAATATCCCTTACAAAGAGGTTATAGTTATAAGAGACAATCACATTTTTTTAAGGTTTTTAGGTCTCTTGTTTTTATAATAATTTTAGTTAATTTTATTTTTATTGGAACTGTTGGGATTCATGAGTTTGGTCATTTTTCTTTATCTAAGTTTTATGAGTGTAGTTATCGTAGTATTGTTTATGAAGGGGATTTACCATACACTGAAATCTTGTGTAAGGATTTGTCAAAAAACAATTTTGTTTTATTAGGAGGAGTTTTACTTCCTTTTTTTATAGGAATTTGTTTGTTTATTATTGGGGGAAGGTTTTTAAGAGATATTGCCTTATTAGTTGTTGGATTTAATCTTCTTGTTTCTTCTATGGATTTTGTAAAATTAGGTTTTTCAGAGAATTTAATTATGGCAGGTTCTCTTTTTGGAGTATTATGTTTAATTATTGGGGTTGTGATGCTAGTTAAATCTAGAACTGAAGAATATGTTCATTCCATATTTTAGTAAAAAGAAAGCTATGTTTGTTCATATAAATCTATTTAAATTTATTTTTATCAAAAATAATATAAAAAGTGTGAGTTAAAATGATTTTTTTGGGTTGGAATATGAATAAAATAAGTAAGAGGAGCATGGCTAAGATAAGTGCAATAAGTTTAATTGCGCTTTTTGTCTTGATTATATTATGTTTTTTATTAGTCCCTGTTTTTTCTTCTGCTTCTACAATAAAAATAAAACAAAGTTATTTTGTTGGCGAGGAAATTAGATTGAATATTAATGGGGATTATAAAATAAAAATTAACTCTCCTTCAGAATCTTTTATTAGAAATGGAAGGGGAGAATTTAATTTTAAACCAGAGAAGCCTGGAAAATATAAATTTGAAATAATTAGTAACGGGAAAATAGAGATTTATGAATTTGATGTTATTGAAATTTCAAAAGCATTTTATTTAGATGTGAATCGAGAAAATGGGGTTGATATTTATGATTATGTTAAAACAAAAGATGATAATTGGATTTTGATTAATGATGGGGAATATGTAAGGGTTAGTTTTGAAAGGCCCTTGGATAATACAAAAGATATAACAATTTATGCAAAAAGTAGTGATAATGCAAAAATAGAAGTTTATGTTAAAGATGGTGAGGAATTAATTGAAACTTTTGAAAATATTTTTAATGAAAGTTTTTATAAAGTTTATTTAGAAAGTTTACAAAGTATAGAAAAAACTTTTGATTTAAGAGTTGTAGGAGGAAACGTAGAGTTTGATTATATTGTGGACCCAATTACCGGAGGGAGCCCTTCTGGGGGGGTAAGACCAGCTAGTGTTACTTGTTTTGCCAGTGGGGGCTCAACAACTTGCGATGGAAGTTATCCAACTAGTTGCCCTGGAGCAGGAGGTAGTGATTATTTGTCGTGCAGTGATAATGGTTACGAATCTCATAATTCAAGAAAAGATACTTTTGCAAGGGTTGTTGCAACTTATAATGATTCATCAATCACAGATTGTGTTGAAATTCAAAAAGTAGAGGTTTGTTATGAATGGAGGAATGCAGATACAACTTTCCACACCTGCACTATTGATTTTGATTCTCAGGGAGGGGTTAGTTGGACAAATGCAGTTACTGGCTGTCCTGGGACTTCAGATACTCCTGGTTGTTATGATGCTACAAATGCTGTAGGCGAATCTTGGAGTTGTAGTAATTTTTTCGGAACAAGTGGGACAAGAGGGCAAATAAGGTCTACTGCTATTACTAATGCTAACAATGCTAGAACTTTTTATTGGGATAGATTATTTTATAATGTTACTTATGCAGGTGCGGGGGGGTTGGATGTAACTTTGAATTCTCCGTCAACTGTTAGTGTTAATAATTACACAATCTATGAAAATATCACAGTAAATGCAACAATCGTCTGTACAGGAGATCAAGGAGATACTTGTGGGGAGGTTACTGGAATGGTTAGGTATAATAATTCTGGATCAACACCTGATACGCAAATAAGTCAAACTTATGGCGCTTTACCTTTTTACACTACTGCAAATCAGAGTTGTGGAAGGTTAAATGTTAGTACTGGAGAAGATACTTGTACTTTAGTCTGGTATGTTAATGCTACAGAGCTTGGACAATGGGAAATAGATGTTTATTTTGAATCTGAATTTAGTTTGGTTGGGAATGATAATACTGATGATGCAACAGTTAATGTAGAGGGCCCCGCAAATTTAAATATTAGTTTAACTTCTCCGATCTCTCCTTTAGAAATTAATGAATCTGAAAATTTTCAATTAAATTGTACTGCAAGTTGTACTGGACAAACTTGTAGTAATGTTAATGTAGAATTAATTTATTGTAATGATTCTTCAACTTGTACTCCTGATATAATCTTAAATACGTCTTCTTATGGTATAAGTAGTAATTTTGATAGTGTTAATTTAGGAGATGTTTTTGTTGGGGTTAATGAAAATGCAAGTTTTTTAATTATGGGAAATTTAACAGGAGATTATGTTATACAATGTAACGTTACTTCTAGTAATGATGGAAATCTTACAAGTAGTGAGAATGTGACCTTGCATGTAAATGATTTTCCAAATGCAAGTTTTGATTATCCTCTTCCAAATGATTGGCTATCTGGAATAGAGACTTTAGATGGAACTGCTTCCTTAGATAGTGATGGAGGTATAGTGAATTATAGATTTGAAATTGATGATAATCCTACTTTTGTAAGTCCTTCTGTAATCTGTGATAGTGCAAGTGATATGTGTGGTTTAAATACTGTAACACAGACAGAGTGTGCACAAGAAACCAGTACTTGTTATTTAAATTTAACAGTAAGAGATGATGATGGTGTTGAAAATTATACTGTAATCCATATTGGAATTGATAATAATGGAAGTTTTTCTGATTTAGATCAGCCTGAAAATAATAGTTATATAACAATAGAAAGTCAGATAGTAAATGCTAGTGCAAGTGATTTAGGAAGCGGTGTTGATTGTGTTGAATTTAGCTTTTATAATGGGACATGGAATATTATTGGTGTTAATTGCACGTCTCCTTATCAATATAACTGGGATTTGTCAGAGATTCCAGATCAGACAGGCTTAGAAGCAAGAGCAAGAGCAAATGATTCAGAAGGCAATTGGGGGAATTATAGTGTTAATGGAAATATTACTCATGATACAACAGTTCCTAGTGTTGTTTCTGATGCTCCTGTAGATAGTGAGATAATTAATATAACTCCTTATTTATTAAATACAAGTTCTTCAACAGATTCAACTTCTGGAATTGAGAATGCAACTTGGTATTATTTTAATACAACAATCAGTGCTTGGGATTATATAGGAAATGATACAATTTCTGGTGATGGTTTAACTTATAATTGGAATATTAATATTCCTGATGGGGCATATAATTTGAGTGTTAATCTTAGTGATAGGGCTGGATTAAGAAATTCTACAATTGTTTATAATATTATTATTGATAATGTGAATAATAATCCTGTTTGTTCTATTGTTTATCCAAATGGCGCAGAGCAGGTAAATAATAACATTATAGTAAATGCAAGCGCGTCTGATCCAGACCCTTCTGATTATATTGTAAATGTTAGTTTTGAATATTCTACAAACAATGGAACAAGTTGGAATTTAATTAATACAAATACTACAAGTAATTTAACAAGTTATATTCTTAATTGGGATACAACTTCTGATGTTGATGGTATAAATTATTCAATAAGGTGCAATGCAACAGATACTAGAAATGGGAAATTTTCAGATGTTTCTAATAATAATTTTAGTGTTGATAATACTAACCCCTCGGTAAGTTCTTGGAATATAAATGATACAGGAATTTTAATTAATGAGTACACTTGTTTAAATGTAAGTGTTACTGATAATATTGTTGGAGTGGACCGAGTAATTGCAGAAATTGATGCTCCTCAAGGCTCTAATGTAAATGTTAGTTTATTAAATAATGGGGCTGGATGTGATGCAAGTTCTGGAGATAATATTTATTCAGTTGAATATAAGTCTGTTTATGATGGAAATTATAATTGGACAAAAATTTATGCTAATGATAGTCTTAATAATTTGAATTTAAGTGCTATTGGTTTAAATTGGATAGTTACTTCTGATTCTTATTTAATTTCAGAAATTTCATATCCTGTTGCTGATATTGAAGTAAATGAGTCTGGTGTTTATAATAATTTTACAATACAGTGCAATATTACCTGTAATGATTCTGGAGGAAGTTGTGGACAAGTTGTTGCTTATGCAAGATATAATCCTAGTGATTGGATAGACATTACAACATCAACAACTGATTTAGTTAATGATGAAAATAATTATTCTTGTGGTGACTTAAATCCAGGGAATTCGTGCATTCATACATTTAATATAAGTGCAGGACTAGATACAGGAGGCAATGATTGGCCTTTAGGATGTTATGGAGGTAGCAGCAATGCTGCTGCAGATTCTTCAGATGCAGTTATTAATTTACATGTAAATGATTTTCCAAATGCTAGTTTTTCTTATCCTTCTTTAGGGGAATGGTTGTCAGGAGGAGAAACCCTCGACGGAAGCTTGTCAACAGATAGTGATGGAAGTGTTATAAATTATAGATTTGAAATTGATAATAATTCTGATTTTGCAAGCCCTAGTTTGATTTGTGATAGTGCAAGTGTAACTTGTAGTCTGAACACAATTACGCAGACAGAGTGTGCACAAGAAACTAGTATTTGTTATTTAAATTTAACTGTGATGGATGATGATGGGACATTAAATTATACTGTAATCCAGATTGGAATTGATAATAATGGTAGTTTTGTTGATTTAGATCAGCCTGAAAATAATAGCCACATTATAATAGAAAGTCAGATAGTAAATGTTAGTGCAAGTGATTTAGGAAGTGGGGTTGATTGTGTTCTTTTTGAGTATAATGATGGGAGTTGGAAACCTTTGGATATAGATTGCAGTTTTCCTTATCAATATAATTGGGATTTAACAAGTATTGCAGACCAGATCTTACAAGTTAGAGCAATATCAAATGATTTAGAAGGTAATTGGGGTAGTCATAGTGTTAATGAAAATATTACTCATGATATTGCTAAACCTTATATTGATTTGTATTATCCAGAAGTTAATGATTTTATTAATTTAATTAGTGTTACTTTTAATTTTACTTCAACAGATAATCTTGCTAATGGATTATATTGTGAATTAATTTTAGATGGGCAGATTAATAAAACAAATTCTTCTGTTATTAATGCAAGTGTCACTGAATTTAGTGTTTCTGGATTAAGTAATGGTTTGCATAATTATTTTATTAATTGTAGCGATTATGTTGGAAATGAAAATTCAAGTGAATTAAGGAATTTTACTATTGATACAATTGACCCAATTGTTTATTTAGAATCTCCTGAAGATGATTATTGGAGTGATTCTAATTTTCTTGAATTTAATTACACACCTATAGATAATAATCTACAAAGTTGTGAGTTATGGGGCAATTGGAATTCTGGGTGGCATTTAAATGATAGCCAGATAAGTATTAACGGAAGCATAAATAGTTTTAATGAAACGATTGCTGAGGGTAATTATTTATGGAATATAAAATGTAATGATTCTACTGGAAATTCTGCTTTTAATTTAACAAATTACACATTCAGCATAGATACAGTTTTTCCTAGTATTTATTATAATTCTAATACAGATCAGAATGGAACTTTAAAAAGAGAGAATTATATTTTTATTAATGTGAGTGCTAGTGACGAGCATAATGACAGTGTTTGGTTTGAATGGACAAATTCTTCTGGAAGTTTTAATGAAAGTTTTACTGATGTTGATAATATTACTTATTGGGAAAATAAAACAAATTTAATAGAAGGGCAGCATAGTTTTCGGGCTTATGTTAATGATTCTGCAGGAAATTTAAATTATACTGATTTGTGGGTGGTGGATATTGATTTAACTGCACCAAATTATACAAATCAGAATCAGACAATAAGTAGTTATACAAATATTTATCATAGGGGGCAAATTATCAATCTTTCTGCTAATTGGAGGGATAATTATAATTTAAGCAAGGCTTGGTTATCAACAAACGAGACCGGCAGTTGGGAAAATAAAACTAGTTATAATTCTCCTTTTGTTTTTACTGGATTAAATAATCTAAGCTGGTTTAATTGGAGTAATTCTTCTGTTCAATTAGGAAATTATGTTTATTGGAAAATTTACTCAAATGATAGTGTGGGTAATTTAAACGTGACAAGTGAGATGAATTTTCAAGCTTGGGCATGGGCTGAGATTTCCGGAGGTTATTTAAATCCCTCTGGAATTGAGGAAGGTGAAAGAACAACTATGTTTTGCAGTGTTAGAGACAATGTTACTTTAGGAAATTTAGCAGGATATAGTGTCAATTTTTATAATAACTCAGATTATTTAGGAACAAATACTACAGACAGTGGCGGGAAAGCTAGTTTTAGTTTTAATGAGAGCACACCTGGAAGCCACACAATAACTTGTAATATTAGTGATGATGCCACAAAATATTATAACGCCTCTTCTAATAATCAAGGTTTAGATACATTGGGTGTAGGATATCAATTAACTATTTATGATTATACAAATACTGATGATAATAAGGCTTATGAAAGTGTAAGTGTAAATCTTTTAACTGATTTTACTTTAATAGATGACCCGTATGACCCTAATTTATTATATAATGATACTACATATCAGACTTTTAGAACAAGCACTGCAACAGAGCAGGGACAGTATGCTATGACAAGATTTGAATTTTTGATTAATGAAAACCCGAATGGAATAACAAATTTAACAATTACTTGGATTGGTTATGGAACTACTGGACAGAATAATCCTGGTTATAATTTATCTATTTATAATGTGATTTTAGGTGGCTGGCAAAATATTGCGCTTTATAATACTGATGCAAATGAGCAAAGTGAAATTCTTAGTTTTGATTTAGATATTGATGATTTTATTAATTCAACAGGGCATATGAAGATTCTATCAAGGACTTATTATCCTGCGCCAATAGGGGGGGGCGGAACAAGCACCAGATGGGCAGAAATTAATAATGATTTTATTCAATTAGAAGTTTATTCAGATATTATTCCTCCAGATGTTTCTTTAGAAGCTCCTATAGATTATTTTAATTCAAGTTTAATAAATATGAGTTTTGATTGTTATGTTAATGATAATTTTCAAGTTGCTAATGTAACTTTGTATGGGAATTGGACAACTGGTTGGCATAGTAATGAGACAGATAATAGTGGTTTAAGAGATGTAAATTATACTTTTTCTAAAAATATAACAGAAGGAACTTATATTTGGAATTGTTATGCTTGTGATACTGTTAGTAATTGTGAATGGGGTTCTAATAATAGGACCTTTACAGTTGATTTAACTGCTCCAGCAGTTAATCTTATTTATCCTACAGATAACTGGAATTTTTCAAGTTATTCAATTCCTGAATTTAATTTTAGTGTAACTGATGTTAATGCTATTGAGAAGTGTGAATTATGGGGTAATTGGAGTGTAGGCTGGCATTTAAATCAAACCATTAGTGATCCTAGTAAGGGGGTTAATGTTAATTTTACTGGAATTGTTGTTGCTGGAGATGCGTTCTACAGATGGAATGTTAATTGCACTGATTATGCAGGAAATTCTGCTTTTAATTTAAGTAATTATAGTTTTTCAGCTTTTTTACCTCCAGATGTTCCTGGTGGAGAAACTTTTAATATAACTCAAACTTCTAATGATGGAGCGGGAAATATAACTTTATATTGGAATTCAAGCAATCATAGTTATAAATACAAAGTGTATTATACTAATGATTTAAAACAAAGTTTTAATTTGCTTGCAATAACTTCAGACCTTAATTATACAGACACGCAAGCAAGCCAGGATAAAAGAAGATTTTACAAAGTTGCTGCGTGGAACCCAATCGGGGAAAACTTGTCAGATGAAATTTTTGGAAAAACAATTTATTATTTGAAAAGGGTTGCAGGCGGAAATACTAGAAATTGGATGGGCCTTTATTTAAATTCAAGTTATTTAACAAGTGCTAGTGAGGGTTTATCTGAAGTAAGAAATATTACTTCTTTTAATATGTGGAATGAAAGTTTGCAAAAAAGAGTTACTTGTAATACTTTTTCATGTCCTTCAACATTTGAGTGTACAGACACTGCATGCAACTTTAGTTTTAATCTTAGTGAAGGAAGAGGGTATGAAATTAATATAAATTCTTCTGCCCCTTTGGCAGTTAATTGGAGTTATATTGGAATGGTTAAGAGTCCTGCAACAATTAATTTAGTAAAAAATGCAACTGATTTTGGAATTAATTGGATTGCAATGTATGGAAATACAACACTGATTAGTGCGCAGGATATATTAGATAGTATAGCTAATTCTGATGCAACTACTGATTGGGATGCAGATTCGCAAGATTCTTTAGGTTATCTAAAAGCTCCCATTCCCTCAGTTCCTTATCTTGGAACTAATTTTAGTATAGAAATTGAAAAGGGGTATGAAGTTTCTGTTACTGCAGACCAAGCATGGAATCAGATTTAAAATGGTGAAAATGAAAAGATTTAAAATAAAAAAAGAAGGTAGTAAATTTGGGAAAAAGATAGTATTAAGTTCAGTGTTTTTATTATTTGTAGTTATATTAACAAGATTAGTTTTAGCTAATTTTGTTTGTGGGCAAGTTGAAAATTCTGAAGATAATATGTCTGCTGCATGGTATAATATAAGGATTTTTTATGAAAACAACCCTGAAGAATATACTACTTGTGATGTGAGTCCCGCAGAAAATAAATATTGTTGTGATTGCGAAGCTATTCCAGGAAAATCTTGTAAAATAGGAAATTTAGTTTTTGCAGAAATTTTTGATTTAGAAAATGGTTATGTTGCAGAGCCTGTTTCAATTTCTATAACCGGGGAAGGATATGATATATTTCCTAAAATGAAATTGGAAAAAGTAATAAAAATAAATAGTCCTAGTAAGAAATTGATTTTTTCAGATATTGGCGGGTTTTTATTAAATGCAAGTTTTAAACAACCTTATAATTTTGTTGAGCTTGAAAATAAAAATGAAAAAATTGTTTTATGTAACAACTGCAGTCAGATTAATCAGGATATTGAAACAGAATTTGGTATGAATAGTTTCAAATTATTTGCAAGTTTTGAAGATAAGATTTTTTCTGAGGGTTTTGAAATTGCAATATTAAATGATTTTAATTTCCAAAGAAAAATTGAGTGTGAAAAATGCAAAAATAATCGAGTCAAGAGAAACCAGGTTGTTGGAATGGATTTAATTCTTGATTTGTCACATTATGTTGAGGGTTTAAAATTAAAAGAATATATTCCAGTTGATTGGGAAATAATAAATACTAATGGGGGGGAAGTTAGAATTTATAGTGAAACTCATAATATGATTGTTTGGAATGTTTCTGGAAAAGAAATTATTAAAAATTATGTTATTAGGGCTCCTGATGCTAAGATTATTGCTAAGGAATATAATTTTAAAACAGAGTTAGAGGAGGAAGTATTAAATGAAGAAAAAATAAAGGTTTACGGGTATTTTAATTTTATTGGAACAACAAAGAAAAGTGCAGAAAGTTATTTTGACGAGACTTCAAAAAATTATTTTAAGATTTTTCCATCTAAGCCGCTTGTTATAAGGCCTGAAGATCAGAGCATTATTAGATTAGCTGTTTTTCCTAGTCAATCTATTAAAAATGCTGAATTTGATTTAATGAGTATAGAGGATTTTAATGAAGAAATTGACAATAATGATTTGGAAATAATTGATTATTATATTTTTGATACTAATATAAATAAATATGTTGATAAAATTTTTATAGAATTCAAGGTAAATAAAACTTTGATTGAAAATTATGAAAATATAAGTTTGTATGTTTTAGATGAAGATGGTAATTGGGTTAAAGCAGATATTGAGGTTTATGGTGAAGATGAAAGTTATGTTTATTATAATGCTTGGATAAATTCAAATGAGATTTTAATTGTTGGTTTGAATAAAGAAGAAGGCATTTTAGAAAAGATTATGGATTTTTTTAATTAATTTATTCTGGTTGATTAGAAGGGATTTTTAATTATTGTATAGACATAAAAAATTTCAAAAGCAGATTCTAGTTTTTGGTAAAATATTTTTCCATATTCTTTTGTTTTTCTAAATCTTAAACTAAATGGGACACTAAAATATTTGGTTACTCCATTGCTTCCTCTTTGAATTATTGTTGCAGGGATATTACAGAGTTTTGCTGAAAATAAATTAATATTCTTAATTGCGTTTTTTAATTCTAATACCTCTTTTTCTTCTAATTTTATTTTGTAGAGTATATTGTTGTTTAATAAAATTCTTGAACTTATAATCTCTCCCATTTTTCACTACTCTTTTACAGTACTGTTTCCTATTCATTATATTGGATAATATATTTAAAAGTTTATCCCTGAATTGTAATTTGATTAAAATTTTTATTTTAAGAGTTTATTTTTATAATAAAGTTTAAATAGAATATTAACTCTTAGGTTTTATGGGAAGAATACTTGGAACAAAAACAACGAAAGATGGAAGCGTTGTTTTTGAAATTGAGTTAGGTTATGAAGAATCTTTGCAGCTTCGCGGGCATATAAAAAATATTCATGTTTTTTCTGAGGATGTTGCTGATATTAAAACAAATTTATCACAAAGGGGGAAAAATGAGGCAACAAAATATTTTTTAATTCCAAGGGAACTTAGAAGTAATTTAAAATTTAATGAAAAAGTTAAATGCCAGAAAATCGAGGCTGATTCAAAAATAATTTTTGTTTATGTTGTTGATAAAATTAATATTTAAAATGGAAAGAGAAAGTATTGGGATTGGGAAAATTGATGAAATGGTTCAAGAAGGTTTGCCTAAAGGAAGCATTGTTGGGCTGTCTGGGCCTCCCGGGGCTGGAAAATCTATTTTTAGTTTGCATTTTTTATTAGAGGGAGCTAGGAAAGGGCAAAAATGTGTTTATATTAATTTAGAAGAGCCTGAGGAGAATATAAATAATTTGATTAAGGAATTTGATTTTGCTGAGGAATTTTTTAAGTTTATTAAGGAAGAAAAAATAGTTATTAGATGTTTTACTTATCCAGAATATGAAAAAATTTATTCTGATCTGTTTCAGAAAATTAGGGAGGATGATAACATCCATAGGTTGGTGATTGATAGCTTTAATTGCTTTTTTACATCAACTTTTAATCCCGAAGCTTTGAGTTTAAATAATGCAGTTAATATTCGAAGAATGATTAATCAGGCTTTTTCAATGCTTAGAAAAAAAGGATTGACAAGTTTATTGATTTTAGAAATGCAATTAGATAAACAAAACTGGTTTGATTCTAATATCCCTTATTTGGTTGATGGTATAATTAATCTTGATTTTTTAGAATTGGGGATAATTGAGAGAAGAATTTTTATCCCTAAAATGAGGTGGACAAGCCAGTGTAAGGAGAGTAAGAGTTATGAAATAAGTAAGAAGGGAATTGTTGTTTTGGATGAAGGGGATTAATAAATTAATTCTTGCTTTCTAAATAAAATGAATATCAAAAGCTATATTTTAAATAAATTAATTTTTCCTAAAGCGGTAACTATTAGTCAGCCGGGATTAATATTAACAAAGGTTATAAGAAAAGAGAATTCTTCTTTGTTGATTGGCAGGCTAGCTTATATTTTTGAAGATATTTTAGTAGAATTGCAAAAGGAAACCTTAAAAAAAATAGGGGAGAAGAAGACAGATGAAATTTGGTATAAAATAGGAAAGGATTTAGTTATTAGTTATTTTTTAACATTAAATGCAAAAAAACCCCCCAAATTTTTTTTAGATTCTGTTCTTAAATATATCTTTCAGAGATTTTTTGCTACAGGGATTACTATTGGAAGTGAAATAAAGTTTGATAAAGATAGATTGTCGCTTTATTTAAAGGGGAAAAATAGTGTTTTACATAGGAAATCGAAACAAGGGGCTGTTTTAGGAGGAATTGTAAGCGGAACAATTTCCTTTTTATCTGGGCAAAATATTGCAGCAGAAACAAGAACTTATGAAAAAGATGAGGGGGTTTATTGTGAAATAAAATGCAATAAAAAAATCCTTAAAAAATATATTCCGGATTTTATTGAATTGAGGGATTGTGTTCAAAATTATAAATTTGATTTTGTAGATGCTGAAAGAAGGTTGAGATTATATGAAACTGATTTTAGTAGTATGAATAAGTTTTTAAGATTCAGAAAAGCAAAAATTAAGGATAATATTATTTATTTTTATGATCGGGCCTTAATGGCTGGAGAAATAAATATTGCAGACCACATAATGCGAAGTTATATTGAAGAAGGGCTAGGGGGTTTGATTGAGAAGATATTAATTGAATCTAGTGAAGAAATTTTAAAAGAGATTTTTGATAAAATAGGATTAAGTAAAAAAGACAAGTTAAAATTTATTCAGAATATGATGGCAGGTTTTGGATGGGGAATTCCTTTATATAAAAAACAAAAAAACAAAATTATTTTTAGTTTTGTTTATGGTGTTCAGGCAAAAACAAATAGTTTTTTGTTTTATGTCTTACAATTACAAGGTTTTTTAAATTGTATTTTTGAAAAGAAAGTTAAGCTGGTTGATGCAGAAGAAATTAAAGGGAAAACAACGATTTCAAGGGCAGTTTATAAAATTTAGATTGTTTTATCTCATTAGATATGGTTCTGAGGCCGTCTTTAATGAAGATGAAACTTGATAAAAGGCCAAGGGCAGTGATTTTTATAGATGGTTTGTTAAATATTAAGTAACCTAATGCAAGCAAAACAAAAATCATTCTTGCAATTTTTGTTGCCTGCGTTCCTTTTAAGTGTTTAATGTCTTTTAATAGAAAAAAAGAAGGAATAAAAATAATTGAAAAGAGAATTGGATTTTGAGGGTAGTTTTTTAAGATTATTGAGTTGGTTATTATCAAACCTAATCCGAGGATCGCTGAAGTCAATATTAAGTATTTTCCTGATTTGAATTTGGTCATTAAAGTTACATAACCTCTTTTTTTATCTTCTAAAAATCCTGACATATTTTTTGTATTTATAATAAGGATAAATGAAATGGCTAAGAACGCAGGATATTTTAGGTAAGGGATAATGGGTTTGTTTAATATCCAGAGTGTAGCAAGAAAAGGAATTATAATGTGAGTGAAGCTCATTGTTATTAAATCTGCTAAAAGAATTTTTCTTGAAAAATTATTATAGAAAAAAGTAAGTATGAGAACCAGGGGGATAAGGAAGATTATCTTATAATTGAAGTTTGTTATAATTAATGTGATTAAAACAATAGGAAAGATAAATATGGGAAGAATTTTTTTGTTTATTTTATAATCTTTGTCTTTTATTGCGTTTTGAAGACCCCCTATTGAATAGAAAAGAATACTTAAAAATGCAAGAATTAGAACTTGTTTGTTTAAGATGTTAAAAAAAGATGCTGCTATAAAAATAGATAATAACGCGTAGCTTGATCTTTGAATTCGTGTCGCTTTTATTAATTCAATGATATGGAAAAATCTAAACCTCTTTTTCATTATAAATAAAGTAATAAATTATATATTTGCTTAATGGAAAGATTTTATCCAGAAATTAAACTTTTTATCAAATTTACTTCATAAAAATTATATTTGATAATGATAATAATGCAATATGGAAAAAAAAGATGTGATAATTATTGGCAAGGGAATTGCTGGAAGCGGGCTAGCTTATAATTTAAAAGATCAGGATTTTAAGGGCAGTGTTTTGATTGTTGATTCTAAGGAAGAGCTCGAAAAAGATAGCTATAGAATAAGCTTTGAAAATATAATAAACAAATATAAGTTGCCTTATGATAAGGCTTACTCTGTTTTGAGATTCCATCTACCAAATGAAGATTTGATTGATATTAATGTAAATTCCTATTTATTTGATTATAATAAAACATGTAAAGGGCTGTTAAAAAAATCTGGATTTGGACTTAGGCAGGAGAAAGCATTGGAAGTTAAGAATAATTTTTTAAAGACTAGTGGAAATATTTATAGATTTAAATCTCTGATTGATTGTTCTGGGGGCCAGTTTTTTTTAAGAAAGCTATTTGGAATGGATTTGCCTATTAAATACTGGATTGGAAAATCAAAGATATTTAAAACAAATAAGAAAGAGGATAAGGAATTTCATTATTTTTTTAATGAGGATGGTTTTTTTGAAGATGTTTATCAGGTTAAAAATAAATTGATGTATGGATTTTGGAAATATGTTGGTATGGATAATTTTGATTTTAATGGCCCTCAAAATTCCATAGCTTTGGGTATGATCAGGGACAAAAAACAAATTCATGAATTTAATAACTTAGTTCCTTGTTCTCCTGTAATGCCTTTAGTGTATAAGAAATTTGCTTTTTTAGGGGATAGTTTTGGAAATGCAACGACAGCTTCTGCGGAGGGAATTAAACCTATATTAGATAGTTCTGAGATTTTGGCATCTGCAATTAAAAATAATGATTTAAATTTGTATGAAATGAATTGGAAAAAAAGATATTTGGATAAATATTTAAGGTTTTTAGCATTTAAGATGTTGAGATATCCGAGCAATGATTTTTGGTTAAAAATAAAAAATAAGTTTTTGCCTAGAAACCTGGCTATTTATTCTTATTTGAAGGATCATCCAGAGATTTTATGGAAAATTCTTAGGGGGGAAGATTTTAAGTCTGATAGGGAATTTAAGAAAATAGGGGGGAGGTTAAACAAAATCGCTTTGGCGGGGCTTTATTTAAAGCTGAAGTTGAGGTATTTCTAGGACAAAATCCCTAATTTTTTATCCTTAAATTTTGATTAATAATTTAATAAAATAAATTTTAATTTTTTTGGTGATGATTTATGAAATGTTTTTTTAAAAAAGAGGAGATTGAAACAGACAGACATTCAAAAATTTATGATATTACAGAAGAGATTATAAGAACTGTGAAAGAAAGTGGATTTTCTAATGGTTTGGTTCTTATCCAGCCACTTCACACAACTGTTGGAATCTATGTTAATGAAGGGGAGGAAAGGCTTTTAGAGGATTTTGTTTTACAGCTAGCAAAAAGAGTGCCCCATGGCCCTGGATTATATTTACATGATGATATTTCAGAAAGAAAAGATTGCCCTTCAGATGAGCCAATAAATGGGCATAGTCATATGAAAGCTAGTTTTTATTCAAATCCTTCTGTTAGTTTAGTTATTTGTGATGGAAGAGTGTGCTTGGGAAGGTATCAGAGGATTTTATTTGCAGAATTTGATGGGCCTTGTCCTAGAAAAAACAAGGATAAAAGAAATTATGTAATTTGTGTAATTGGGAAGTAGAATAATGTTAGAGGAATATTTGAAATTAAAAGCAGAATATGTAGATAAGAAATTAGAAGAATTTTTACCTAAGGTTGTTGATTCTAATTGGATAAGTTTAAATCTTAATCATGAAAATGATTGTGAGATTATAAATGAGATATTTAAACCAATTTGGGATTTGCTTGAGAGGGGTGGAAAAAGATGGAGACCTATTTTAATGATGCTGTGTTGTGATGTTGTTGGAGGGGGAGCGAAAGTCGAAGATTTGATTCCTGTTGTTGAGATGATTCATAATGGAACTTTGATGGTTGATGATGTTGAGGATAATTCTGATTCTAGGAGAGGAAAGCCGTGTACTCATAAAATTTTTGGAGTTGATATTGCAATTAACACAGGCAATTTAATGTATTATCTTCCATACCTTATTTTAAAAAAAGTTGATTTAGATAATAAAACAAAACTTGCTGTTTATGATTTAATTTATGAAGAAATGCTGAATATTTCTATTGGGCAGGGAATGGATATTTATTGGCATAATAATGGAAATAAAATTAATGAGGAATTGTATTTGAAAATGTGTGCCTTAAAAACTGGAACTCTTGCTAGAATGTCTTCTAAACTTGGGGCTTTATTGGGGAATGCAAGTAAGAAGCAAATAAAAGTTTTAGGAAATTTTGCAGAAAAAATTGGAGTCGCTTTTCAGATTCAGGATGATATATTAAATATAACTAATAAAAAATGGGGGAAGGATTTTGGAGAGGACATTACAGAAGGGAAGAGGAGTTTGATGGTGATTAAAGCTTTGGAAACAGCAAATGAGGATGATAAAAAGAGACTTTTGGAGATTTTAGCTACAAATACCAAAGATAATATTTTAATTGAAGAATCTATCAAAATCTTAAATAAATATAATACAATTGATTATGCAAGAGAAAAAGCTAGGAAATTAGTTGAGGATGCTTGGAAAGAGATTGACACTTGTTTAGCTTATTCAGATTCTAAAATTAAATTAAAATTATTTGCAGATTTTCTAATAAATCGGGACATTTGAGGGATTTATAAAATGGAGCAGATAATTTTAGTAGATGAGAGCAATAAAGAGATTGGTTTTGGAGAAAAAATAAAAATACATCAAGAAGGCAAACTTCATAGAGCATTTTCTATATTTATTTTTAATTCTAAAAATGAATTATTATTGCAAAGGAGAGCAAGCAGGAAGTATCACTCAGGAGGTTTATGGACAAATACTTGTTGTAGCCATCCAAGGGTTGGGGAAAAAACAGGGGAGGCAGCCCATAGGAGATTAAAACAAGAAATGGGATTTGATTGTTTTCTTAAGAAGATTTTTAGTTTTATTTATCGAGTAAAGTTTGAAAATGGATTAGTAGAAAATGAGTATGACCATGTTTTTTTTGGGAGATATGATGGAAAAGTGATCCCTAATAAAAAAGAAGCAGAAGATTATAAGTGGGTTAGTTTAGGTAAATTAAAAAAAAATATGCAGAAAAACCCCCGGGAGTATAGTTATTGGTTTAAAATAGCTATCTCTAAATTGTTTATATTGCCTAGTTTAAAATATATACTTGATTAAGTGTTTTAAATCATCATAATTCCTTTAAGAGGGAGTTCTTTTTTCAAGGCATGGCAGGAGAAATTAGTGAAGTGGAGAAGGGACTTGAAAAGTGTCAGAAATTTGTTCTTAATTTAAGAAAATTTTTCCACAAAAATCCAGAGATAGCTGAGAAATTTGAAAAGTTTTTAAATGAGAAAGAAGATTTAATTTATTGATAATATTTATTTTTTGAACTGGCAGTGATGGATTGATAGGATTTGGAAATAGTAGTTTTACTTAGAATTTTATTATATTTCTTGTTTTAAGATTTTATTGATTTTTATAATTAAATCAAGTTTTGTAAATGGTTTTGTAATGTAATCAGAGATTCCTGATATTTTAAGTTCACTCATCCTTTCTGATGAAATTGGTATGGCTGATAAGAAAGCAAATTTTGCTTTTGTCTTATCTT
>Ga0315550_1000663_pt1 | contig 21160 bp, 15 predicted proteins | sample SalMarSW160190MG_2_FD_203100 | JGI IMG/M metagenome (GOLD analysis project Ga0315550, IMG submission 203100) | Salt marsh sediment microbial communities from the Plum Island Ecosystem LTER, Massachusetts, United States - Salt Marsh Sediment SW1601-90 ... | reverse complement strand
TTTTCTAGAGGTGCCAGGCTGGCCAGGAGTTTCTTAACCCCCGCCTCTTCAAAGGCTACGGTCAGCTCCTGGTCATCCCTGGTAGGAAAGCAATTCATCACTATACCGGGGCCAAATTTGCTGTGGCGGACATGGTCACCGACCTTTAGCACTAGAGTGCCAAGAGGCTGAGGTGAAGGCCGGGAGTCTCGATTAAAATCGGGACTAGCTACAGGAGCCGGGCTCTCCTCCCATAGCCCCCTTGGGCTTATGAGGTGGGGTGAGATGTCCTGGAGAAATCGGGATGGAGGGTTTGCCGTGCTGCCGCCGAATAAACTTCGGCGGTAACTGCGTAAAAGGTAGAGTCGCTTCTTGGCCCTGGTTATTCCCACGTAGCAAAGGCGGCGCTCCTCTTCCATTTGTTCCGGGTCGTCAAAAGATTTCCTGTGTGGGAGAATCCCTTCCTCCAGGCCGACGATAAAAACCGCAGGAAATTCCAATCCTTTAGCTTGATGCAAGGTGATCAAAGTTACAGCGTCGGCTTTTTCATCCAGTTCATCTATGTCCGATACCAGACTTACTTTTTCTAGAAATGCAGCTAAAGCCTCTTCAGGATCGAGCTCATCATATTCGCTAGCGACGTTTTTCAGTTCCATTACGTTCTCCCATCTATCTTCACCATCCTCCTTGCTCAAAAGATATTCTCTATATCTGGTGCGCTCCAATATCTTATCCAGTAGACCGGAAAGACTTAGCTCACGGCTTTGGGCAATGAGCTCAGTTATAACAACATCAAATCCGGCCAGGGCTTGAGCAATGCGCTGAGGAAGGATTTTTTCATTTGCCACCTGTTTCGAAGCTTCGAAAAGGGAGGAATCATGAGCTTTTGCCCAGGATTGAAGCTGGCTGAGGGTACGCTGCCCGATGCCTCTTACAGGAACATTTATTATCCGGACAAGGCTAACGGTGTCCTGGGGGTTGTGAATGAGCCTGAGATAGGCAATGATATCCTTAACCTCTCTCCGTTGGTAGAAGCGCGTGCCACCAACAAGCCTATAAGGTACACCATACCTGAGGAAAGTTTCCTCCAATGCCCGTGATTGGGCATTGACCCGATACATGACGGCGCAATCCTTGAGGGATATTTGCTCTTGGCCAACGAGCTTCTCGATTTCGTTGACCACAGATTGAGCTTCTTCCTCGGCATTATAACTTTCGATAATGGTTACCGAAGATCCGTCTTCGTTTTCCGTCCATAGCTTTTTGGGTTTGCGCTGTAAATTTGCTGAGATGATGCCTGAAGCTACCTCTAAAATGGTTTTGGTTGAGCGGTAGTTTTGCTCCAAAAACACTACCTTGGCTTCGGGGTAATCCTTCTCGAAGCTCAGGATGTTACGCAAATCAGCAAATCTCCAGGAATAAATAGATTGGTCGGGGTCACCGACCACGCACAGATTCCGGTATTTTCCTGCCAGATGCTTCATCAACATATACTGGACGATGTTGGTGTCCTGAAATTCGTCAACCAGGATATGAACATACTTCGACTGGTATCGGCTGAGGATTTGAGGGTGGCCCTGGAATAACTGTACCGTCTTCATCAAAAGGTCGTCGAAGTCCACCGCCCGACCCTGGCTGAGCAATTCCTGATAGAGTTGATAAATCCTGTGGACTATCTCCTCAAAATAGCTGCTAACCCGCTGCGCGTAGTCCTTAGGGCCGACAAGACGGCTCTTAGCAGCGCTGATAGCTGAGCGAAGAGCCCGAGGAGCATATTGCTTGGGGTCGAGGTTCAGTTCTTCCATAGCTTGTTTTGTCAGGCTTAGCTGGTCTTCTTCATCGTAGATAACAAAGCTTGAGTCAAGCCCGATGGCTTTGCCCTCACGACGGAGAATTCGAGCACAGGTAGCATGAAAGGTGCCTAAAGTCAAGGCTTCTACTGCCTGTCCCAGGAGCTGTTCCAGTCTCTCTTTCATTTCTCGGGCGGCTTTGTTGGTGAAGGTGACCGCCATAATATTATGGGGGCTGACGCCGCAGGATTTAATCAGATAGGCGATGCGATGGGTAATCACTCTGGTCTTGCCGCTGCCGGGTCCAGCCAGGATAAGTACGGGCCCTTCGATGGCCTCTACAGCTTCTCTCTGGGCAGGATTAAGTGTGGCTAGGATATCCATGAGGACTCAGGAATTATTATAGCATTAAACCAAAATGTGGCTAGCATGAATCAGAGTGACAGGTTGAGCTAGCTAAGCTTTGTTGTTATACTTGATTTCGGAAATGATTGATTGGAAAGATTGCCAGAAAAACTTAGGAATATCTTTCCGCCAGGAGTATTTGCTGGAACAGGCCTTCGTGCACCTATCTTACCTTAACGAAAATCCTGGTTTCGCCCGGCCAAGCAATGAGCGCTTAGAGTTTCTTGGTGATGCCATACTAGACTTTATTGTAGCGGAAAAGCTGTATAAGGAGTTTCCCAAACTACCTGAGGGAGAACTAACTGAGATTCGTGCCTCTCTAGTTTGCCGCGATGCTTTGGCTGAACTAGCTTCTTCACTCAGGCTTGGTGACTGGCTCTTGTTAGGGCGTGGTGAGGAAGCAAATGGAGGGAGGACGAGAGCGAGCAACTTAGCAAACGCTATGGAAGCACTGATCGGTGCTTTATATTTGGACCAGGGGCTAGCCGGAGCCAGGAGATTTATTCTCAGGCAGCTCAAGCCTGAGTTGAAAAAAATAAAGGCCGGGAAGATAACCCTAAACTACAAGGCATTAGTGCAAGAGCTCATCCAGGGACAGAAGAGGGCAACGCCAGTTTACCGTTTGGTGGAAGCTACCGGCCCTGACCACAGCAAGCAATTTACCGTTGAAATCCTTGTGGAAGGGGAGGCAATGGGTAGGGGGACAGGAAAGAGTAAAAAAACTGCTGAGAGCCAAGCAGCAAGAGCAGCTTGGGAAAAACTGAGGTGTAGCCATGGGTAGACGAGATTATAGACGACGAGAACCAAAGAAACCCAAGAAGGGGACGCAGAAAAGCAAACCGATTTCGGAACTCGTGCCACAGATGGAAACAGAGGTGATCAAGAAAAAGAGGAAGCCCGCTGAGGAATACGAGGAATAGATAGTTGGCAGCTTACCTGGAGCTTCACCATAGTGGCAAGCTAAAGGAACGAGTAGATGCGGCTGTATCTTTTCTTGAGAGTTGCTCTGTATGCCCCCGCAGTTGTGGTGTGAATCGCCTGGCTGCCAATGTAGGCAAGTGCTGCACACCCCGCGAAGCAATGGTGTCCAGCTATGGGCCTCACTTTGGCGAAGAAGCTCCATTAGTAGGTAGACATGGTTCAGGAACTATATTTTTCACCAACTGCAACCTCAGATGTTTATTCTGCCAGAATTATTCCGTTAGCCAGCTAGGCGAAGGACAGAAGGTGAGCAAGGAAGAGCTAGCTTACATAATGCTCTTCTTCAAGCTAAAGGATGCCACAACATAAACTTGGTATCCCCAACTCACGTAGTTCCTCAAATTCTGGAGGCACTGGAACTAGCAGTGGAGTCTGGCTTGCATCTTCCCTTAGTATACAACAGCGGTGGCTATGACTCGGTGGAGACATTGAGGATACTCGACGGCATCGTTGATATTTATATGCCTGACATGAAATATGACGATAATGAGACTGCTAGGAAATTATCGGGCATTGAAAACTATCCTGAGGTAAATAAAGCGGTAATCAAGGAGATGCATCGGCAGACAGGTGACCTGGAGATAAACGAGGAAGGTGTAGCTCAGCGAGGACTCCTAGTTCGCCATCTAGTTTTACCTCATGGGTTAGCGGGAACAAAAGGGATAGTAAATTTTCTCAGCGAAGAAATTTCCCGCAATACCTATGTCAATATTATGGATCAATACCATCCCTGCTACAAGGCTTTTCAAATTCCAAGTTTAGGGCGGCGAATATCATCCACAGAATTCCGTGAAGCATTATCCTTTGCCCGAGAAGCAAGACTAAGTCGGCTGGATAAGATGTACCCCATAGAGATCCTTCGCATTTGCTCAGAATGACAATGATATAGCCAAGAATGACGAAGGTAACCCGGGGTAACGAGATGACTGATATGGCAGGACTTTCCGCGACAGTTTATGGACGGGTGCAAGGCGTTTATTTTCGCTATTTCGTTCGAAATACAGCCAGGGGACTGGGTTTGAAAGGCTATGTTCGCAATCTCGGCAGTGGCGATGCCGTAGAAGTTCAAGCTGAAGGAGAGAAGCCGCAGTTGGATAGACTACTAGAGCAACTTAAGGTGGGCCCACAGGGAGCCCGGGTTAAGAGGATGGAAATAGACTGGGCGGACTATTCAGGGCAGTTCACCAATTTTAATATAAGATATTAAACAGAAATCCTAAGCACTAAATCCCAAATACTAAACAATATCAAAATTCCAATGACCGAAACAACAGGGTTTTGGGTTTTGGAATTAGGATTTAGAATTTGTTTAGGGTTTAGAAATTAGAATTTAGGATTTAGATTAGTGAGGGAATTTATTTAGTCCTCAAGCTGAACCCGACCCTCATTAATCAATTTTAAGTGCTCACAGTTAACTCCAGCTATTTGAGAAGCCTCAAGATCAATTTCATAAGGTTCGCCAACCAAGATTTTTCCATAATCCTCTACCTCCCCTTTCGTGGGGTCATCAGTGTAGAAGAATTTTTGATGGGCTTCGATAATGCCCAAATCGAAAGGCAAGGTGAAGTAGAGGTCAGCAAGGACTTTCTCAATGCCTAACTCATATAGAGCTCCCCAGCCCCCCGATTCACCCTTTTGATACTTGCTTACTGGTAGCAGACTTAAGAGGTTTGCCACACTGAAGTGCCCAGAGCTACCACAAACCTTAAAGGGGGTAACGCTGATCAAGAAGTCGCTGCGCAACACTACATTGGGTACCCAGAAACTCTCCACAGCATAGAATTGAGTTAAAGGATTCTGAACCTCTATAAAAATGGAATCCCTGATATCGAGCATAAGGACGTGATGAAAATTATATCCTAAAGCTTGGTATATTGGATAAATCGATTCACCGCTAGGAGTCCCGTCTGCAATGAGGATATCCGCATTACTTATTTTTCTAATACCTCTGATAATAGCATTCAACAGTTTGGGGCTCGTAGTTACAGGGTATGGCAAAGGATAACCGGCACAGGGTTTGATCAAAACTCGTCTTGCCCAGGCCAGCTGTGGGGGAGGAGTAAACACAAAATCCGAATCTTTGACAATCGTTGACTTCATATCAGAGACCAAATTCCAATAGCTACAAAGCCGGTTGCAATAGCACGATTTCGGTGGCAGCCGGAAGCTTTTCCTGCTCGAACTCCACTTCGCTACCCCCTACCCTTCTCACATTTTTCTTACCTCTAAGGAAATCCTCAACACCGGCTATAGGATAGGCACACTTGGGCGTCTTGAAATGCATGGGAATAACTATCTTCGGCTTTAATTGGTCACATACCTGGCTAGCTACAGATGCATCAATTGTATAAAAGCCCCCCACAGGAACAAACAGTACATCTACAGCACCAATTTCAGTGACCTGCTTTGGGCTGAGCACATGCCCTAAATCGCCCAGGTGGCAGAGCTTTATATCATCTATGGTGAAACAAAAGACGGTATTAGGTCCTCTTTGTTGGCCCTGAGCGGCATCGTGAGAAGCGGCAATGCCCTTAAACTGAATACCTTTGGCAGCTTTTTTGCCGCTACCTTTAACTACTTCAGGTTTCCCCTGTACTGCAGAAACATTACTGTGGTCGTCATGTCCATGACTTACCACAACAACATCAGCAGTTTCCTTGATGGGCGAATAGTTAATACCCCCACCCACAGCATAAGGGTCGGTAATTACTCGCAGCCCATCCCTTGAGGTAATCAAAAAACAAGAATGACCTAACCATTTTACTCTCATATAGCCTCCTGACTCTTTGCCTCGCTCAAAGCTAATTCAACCAAGGTTCTGACGCCGACTCCAGTAGCCCCTTTCATTATATAGCTACTCTCCTTCGTCAGGTAAGCAGTGCCAGCTATATCAATATGAACCCAGGGGGTATTAGCAACAAATTCAGCTAAAAAAAGAGCAGCGGTGATGGCTCCGCCATACCTATTGCCTGTATTTTTAACATCGGCAATTTCGCTTTTGATTTGCTCCTTGTACTCCTCAGGCATGGGCATTTGCCACATTCTCTCTCCGGTTCTTTCCGCAGCTTTGAGGATTTTATCCATAAGGTCTTGGTCGTTGCCAAAAACACCGCTATAAAGTGTGCCTAAAGCAACACGGCAGGCTCCGGTCAAAGTAGCTAAATCTATTAGGGGAGACAAACCAAGTTTCTGAGCATAACTCAGGGCGTCGGCCAGGATAAGCCTTCCTTCGGCATCGGTGCTTATCACTTCTATGGTCTTGCCATTCATTGCCTTTAATACATCTCCTGGTTTCAGAGCGGTGCCGCTGGGTAAATTCTCGGTAGCCGGAATAATGGCGGTAACATTAATCTTTGGTTTTAACTGAGCAATAGCCAAAAGTGCTGTCATAACTGCAGCAGCACCAGCCATGTCATCCTTCATCTCACCCATCCCCTCCGAGGGCTTGATGGAGATTCCTCCAGAATCGAAAGTTATGCCTTTGCCCAAAAAGCCAAGGGTTTTTTCAGAGCGTTCATCTCCTTTATAGCTGAGAGTTATTAACTTGGGGGGCTGATTGCTTCCTTTTGCCACCCCCAGGAGTGCCCCCATACCCATCGCTTCCATGTCCTCTCGGTCAAAGACTTTGAACTCTAGATTATATTTGCTAGCTATTCCTTTAGCTGCTTCGGCCATCTGGCTAGGCGTCATGTAGTTAGCTGGTTCATTGACCATATCTCGAGCCATGTTGGTAGCTGAAGCTATCACCTTCCCTTTATCAATGGCTGGCTCCAAGATTGGTACTTTTTCCTTCTCTCTTACCACTATCAGCATTTCTGCGATATCCTCATATTCAGGCTTTTTATACTTGGTGAAACTATAAAGCCCGAGAAGAGTGCCCTCCACTACTGCTTCAGCCGAAGCCTCAAGCTCAATACCACCTATGCCAGCACCATGAAGTATTGTGGCTATCTTGTGGCAATTCAATTTACGCAATGCCCGACAAAATTCTCCGGCTAACCCCCGAATTTTATTCACATTGAAATCCTGTCGCTTACCCAGCCCGGCAATAGCTACTATCTCTGCTGGCAATTTCCCATACGCATGTAAAATGCTAACTTCTCCAAACTTACCCTTAATTTCACCTCGACTAATGAGAGAACTAATAGCTGCGTCCAAAGCTTCATCCACAGCAGCAGTAGCACCGCCAAGTTGTTCTACACCTTCAAAAAGATTTACCACAATGGCATCAGCTTCGATTTGAGCTATGTCTCCAACTATAACTTTAATCTCCAAGATCCGTCTCCTTGAAATGTGTAAATTTTAGAACATTTATTTTACTTTATTTGGATGAAGAATTGAAGATGTCAATAGTCAATAAAGGAAATTTTGCTCTCAGCTTTTTGTTGCTCGCACAATTTTATCGATTACGGCAGTAATATCCTGCGAGGTATCAACAACAAGATGATTGCGAGAAATCCTTTCCCTTCGAGGCCTCATTTTATTATATACTTCCCAACCGGCTTCTGAGTCATCCTGAGACGTAGTTGCTTTTTCTCGGGCCAGAAGGCGTTGTCGCACCACTTCGGTGGGAGCTTCAACCCAGACCAGGATGAGCCTCGCCCCCGTTCTTCCTGCAGCGCGGTAGAAATATTCTCGATGGTGCTCCAACAGGTTTGTGGCATCGAGGATGACAGGTATTCCCTTCCTTAAAAGCTCTTCGATGAGAACGTGGCAGGCAGAGAAAAGCCGCTTGTTTTCACTTTCTTTATACTGGGGGTAGGGGAACAGGATTTTTCGCAAAGTATCGCTTGCTAAGATGAGAAAAGACAACCTTTCAGCCAGTTTACGGCAGAAAAAAGACTTACCCGTGCCTGGCAAGCCACTGACCATTATAAGCGGAGGCTCTACCTGTGGTTGGGGTAAACCATTAAGGCTTTGCCTTAATTTCTCTACATCTTTATCTAAGCCGCCTGCCATAACATCACAATTATCACCACGAGTCAGCTTATGTGTCAAGATGCTAAAGTTACAGTGCCACCTGACATGAGGGGTGAAGAGGCGGTGTCCGTCGCTTAAAGTGACATGAGTTGGAAAGCAAAGGATGCGTAGTAAAATTCGAACTCTCCACTCATACTACTAATGTCATTGTGTGTTGAAACCTTCATATCCTCGAGGACGACCATCAGGCGCACCGCTTTGAAGGATTCGAGCTATTTTGTCGTTGTTTTGGCTGTTTTAAGGAGTGCGGTGACGACATCTGGGTCGAACTGAGTGCCAGTACAGCGCTTAATTTCGTCTATAGCTTCTGCGATGGACATTGCCGGCCGATACGGTCGGTCGGATGTCATGGCATCGAAGGCATCGGCTACAGCCAGGATTCTGGCCTCCAGCGGTATATCATTGCCCGCTATAACCTGATGAAGCCCACTGCCGTCATAATGGTCATGGTGGTGCTCAATCATCTCGACTATTTTTCCATTAACTATCGGCTGCACAATGTCGGCGCCGATACGAGGGTGAGTCATAATGTGCTCGTACTCTTCGTCTGTCAGCTTGCCGGGCTTATTCTGGATGCGCTGGTCAATTGCAATCTTCCCGACATCGTGGAGTAAACTTCCCCAGCGCAAGCCTTCCATATCCTCTGCCGGCAGACCAAGTTCATTGCCCAAGGCTAATGCTATCTCAGTCACCCGGCGGGAATGTCCACCAGTGTACTTGTCCTTAGCTTCGAGAGCAGATACCAGTGCCTCAATGGCGCCAAGGAAAATTTTTCTAGTCTCTTGGGTCTGCTCTTCAATTTTTTCCTCCAGAAATTGCTGGTACCCCCTGATCTCAAGCTTTAGACGCCTTCTCTCGAGAGCTCTTTGGACAGCCAGGGAAACCTCCTCCAAGTTGAAAGGCTTGCAGAGGTAATCATCAGCCCCCTGCTTCAGGCACTGAATTGCAACACTAATATCAGTAACAGCCGTAGCCATAATAACTGCCGTGTCAGGGTAGCCTGACTTTATTTCCGGGAGAAGTTCGATCCCTGATTTACCGGGCATCTTTATATCCAGAATAACCAGAGCAATCGGGTTGGTTTCAAGCACATCCAAGGCTTGTTCAGCGCTATTCGCTTCCTCGCACTGGTAGCCTTCTCTTGATAATTTCTGGTGAAGCATTCTCCTGATTACAGCTTCATCATCGACGATAAGTAATGTTTCTTGCTGGTCAAGCATACCCTTAATGCTTTCCTCGTTGGCGTTAGCTTGTTTCATAGCTTTCCCCTGATATGGTCAGTGACCGTTAATGGGCAGTTCGACAACAATGGTGGCTCCCTTACTCCGCTGGTTCCTAGCGTATATCTGCCCCCCATGCTCGGTCACTATCCCATGGCAGATGCTCAAACCAAGCCCAGTCCCCTTGCCCGCTTCTTTGGTAGTGAAGAAAGGGTCAAATATCCGGCTCAATTTTTCCGATGGAATACCCGGGCCGTCATCAGCGATTGAAATCTTCACGGTACTGTTCTGTTTTTTGGTGGTAATGGTCAAGGTTCCTCCATTATGCGCCTCAGTTATAAAATATTCAGCGTTGATAATGATATTAAGCAAAACCTGCTGTATCTGGAAATAGTCAACCATGATTTCAGGAAGGCCAGGAGCAAGCTGTCTCTTGATCTTGATACTATTTATTTTGTGCTCATAAGCACGCAATTTCAGCACATCCTCGATAATGTTATTTATCTGGTTAAGCTGCTTCACGGGTGCGTGCTTTCGGGCGAAGGTAAGGAGATTCTTTGTTACATTAGCAGCTCGCTGAGCTTCGCTATAAATAAGAGTCAGATCCTCACGGATGTCGTCAGGGATATCCATCTCCATAAGCAACTGGGAGAAACCAAGAATGCTCGTGAGGGGGTTGTTAAGTTCGTGAGCAGCGCCGGCTGCCAGTTCACCAATGGAAGCCAGCCGGTCAGCTATCATAAGCTGCTCTCTTTGCTGCTTTTGCTCAGTAACGTCTGTAAAAGCAATTAAACCCGCTAATTTACCATTATGCATAATCCTCGCACCTGTAATACTTATCCATCTTTCCCCACCATCTTTGGTTATTGCTTGCAACTCGTAAGTCTCCCGCAAGTCCTTTTCAAACATCTCCTTTATAGCAACCTCAAGAACTCTTTCCTTGTCCTCCGGAGGAATAAAGTCAAGAGGATTTATCCCAATGACTTCCTCTACAGAACTAAATCCAAACTCGTTCGCGGCGGCTTGATTCCCCATCACTACTTGCAGGGTTTCAGCGTCCAAAACAAAAGTGCCGATGACCGAGCTATCGAACAAAGCGCGATAATTCTCCTCGCTTTGTCGCAGTTTGTCCTCTGCCTGCTTGCGCTCGGTGACGTCACGCCCAGTGCCACGGAAGCCGATAATCTCGCCCTTGTCGTCCCGCAGAGGAGAGACCGATGTTTCGGCAAACCCGAGGCTCCCGTCTTTACGGATGGTTTTCCAGGGGAAGCCCTTGTTTGGCATACCACTCTGGTACACTTCATTAAAGACTCGGAATACGGATTCGATATCATCTTCAACTGTAAAGTCTTTATAGCTCATTCCAATCAGCTCTTCCTTGGAGTATCCCAAGTCGCGGCACACCGAATTATTGAAAAAGGTGAAGTGTCCGCCGAGGTCAACCTCGAAATAAGCATCTTCCATCTCCTCCAGTATAGTCCGGTATTTCTCCTCAGACTGCCTCAATTTCTCCTCTGCCCGCTTGCGCTCGGTGATGTCAATAAAAGAAACTAAAGACGCTGCTCTGCCCTCATGCATAAACCTAGCAATTGAAATACTTTGCCATCTTCTCAGGCCATTTTTGTCTATCACCTCAATCTCGTGAGCCCGCCGCGAGTCTTGAAAGAAATCATTTATGGCAATCGCAAGAACTTTCTCCCTGTCCTCTGGAACAACAAAGTCAAACGGATTTACTCCAATGCCTTCTTCTGAGGAACCAAATCCAATCATTTCCGCAGCAGCTCGATTCCCCATCACTATTTTCATAGTTTCAGCGTCCATAACATACATGCCGATGACCGAACTGTTGAACAAAGTCTTGTAATTCTCCTCGCTTTGTCGCAGTTTCTCTTCTGCCTGCTTACGCTCAGTGATATCACGCCCAACGCCACGGAACCCGATAATCTCGCCTTTGTCATTTCGTAGAGGAAAGGCCGAGTGTTCGACAAGCCTGTGGGTTCCATCTTTGCGGACGATTGTCCACAAGTAGCCCTTGCTTGGTTTGCCGGTCCGGTACACTTCATTAAAGATTTGAAATACGGGCTCGATATCATTTTCTAGTGTAATTTCCTTATAGCTCATTCCAATCAGTTCTTTATCTGAGTATCCCAGTGAACGGCATGTTGCATTATTAACAAAAGTGAAGTGTCCGCCGAGGTCAACCTCGAAATAGCTATCTTCCATTTCCTCCAGTATAGTCCGGTATCTCTCCTCAGATTGCCTCAGTGTTTCCACTGCCTGCTTACGCTCGGTGATGTCTATAAAAGAAATTAAACCCGCTAACTTGCCCTTATGCATAATCCTCGCAGCTCTCGCGCTTACCCACATTTCTCTGCCATCCTTGGTCACCGTCCGCACCTCATGAGTCTGCCGCAAGTCTTGTTCAAACAAATCCTTCTCAGCAAGCGCCAACACTTTGTCACGGTCATCCGGATGAACGAACTCAAATGGATCTACCTCAATGGCTTCCTCTACAGAACCAAACCCAAACATTTCCGCAACGGCGTGATTAACCATCACCGGTTTCATAGTTTCAGCGTCCATAACAAAGGTGCCAATGACTGAGCTATCAAACAAAGCCCTATAATTTTCCTCGCTTTGTCGCAGTCTTTCCTCTGTCTGCTTGCGCTCAGTAATGTCCACAAAAGAAATTAACGCCGCTAACTTGCCCTTATGCATAATCCTCGCCGCTGTCACATTTACCCATATTTCTCTGCCATCTTTGGTCATCGCTTGAAGATCGAAGGCCCGCCGCGAGTCTTGTTTAAACACTTCCTTATTAAGAAGCTCAAGAGTTTTCTCCCTCTCCTCCTGAGGAATGAAGTCAAGAATATTTACTCCAAGAGCTTCTTCTAAAGAACTAAATCCAAACACATTCGCAGCGGCTTGATTACCTATCACTACTTGCATAGTTTCAGCATCTACAACAAGCGTGCCGATTACTGAGCTATCGAACAAAGCACGATACTTTTCCTTGCTGCGTCGCAGTTTTTCCTCTGTCTGTTTGCGCTCGGTGATGTCACGGCGAATTCCCCGGAACCCGATAATCTCGCCCTTTTCATTTCTTATGGGGAAAGCCGAGATTTCGGCAAATACGTGCCTCCCGTCTTTACAAACAAGCTCGGTGAAGAGGTTGTGCAATGGCTCACCGGTCTTATACATGCGATTGTAGGCTTCGAAAACAACTTTAGCCTGCCCTTTAGGTCTAAGGGCTCTAGAATTCATCCCAATTATCTCTTCCTTGGAATAGCCTAAGATACGAATCATTGCATCATTAACAAAGGTAAGATTGCCGGTGAGGTCAACCTCGAAGTAGCCATCACCCATCTCCTCAAGAATAGTCCGGTATTTCTGTTCCGACTCTTTTAGCCTTTCCTCTGCCTGCCTGCTCTCGGTGATGTCCCTGACAAAAACCGAGATACCACCTCGGGAGGGATAAGCGCTGAGCTCAAAAATGTAGTGTCTACCGTTAATATCGAAATCGTTCACAAAGGTCTGGGACTGCTGCGTCTTCAGCACCTCACGGTACACCTTTTCCACCCTTCTCCGCCAATCCGTGTCCGGGAAAATTTCCCGGATGGATTTTCCCATCGCATCCTCCGCTTGAATTCCTGTCAGAATTTCAGATGCCCTGTTCCAATAGGTATATCTCAAATGCTCGTCCATTGCAAAAAAGACGTCGGTGATGCTGTCGGCAAGCTCCCTGTACCTATCCTCGCTCTCTTTTAATGCATCCTCCATCTGCTTGCGCTCGGTGATTTCCATATAATTTCCCAGGGTTGCCTGTCTGCCCTGGTATTGTATGGATCTAACTGTCTCCACTATCCACTTAACGCTACCGTCCTTACAAATCACCCTAAATTCATATGGCGAAAGAAGCTCTCCCTTCAGCATCTTTATAGTATTGTCCCTGACCATCTCCTTATCTTCGGGAAAGACAATCATAAAGGAATCCTTGCCCACCAATTCATCTACCGTATAGCCAGTGACGACTGGGAAGCTGGGGTTGACATAGCAAAACCTTCCATCCTGTATGATGCAAATTCCCATTGGCGATTTCTCGCCCAGAATCTTCAGCAATTCTTCTACATTATTTCGCTCGATTGTTGATTGCATTGATTTCATCTGCCCATCTCCTTAATCGCTCTGACTTATCGCGGTAACGTGGTTGGTCTGCATTCTAATGGTCTCCAATTGAGCTGCGGTAAATAGTCTCCAACCTCGCCAGTCCCGGTACTCGACGTCAAAAAATATCCCTTCCTTCAACCACCTGAAAAGGGTATTTCTGCTGATGCCGACTATTCGGCAAACCTCGGCTGTCCTGTAATAAGTCTGGTCACTAATAATAACAGGCATATATTCCTCTCCTGAAACTACCCAGCTATACCATACTATACTATTAATATACTATAATCGTATTTTGGAGAGTGTCAATCACCCATTCGTACCGATTATTCCGTTACTTTAGTTCTGACCTGTTCAATGGCTCCTGTTGGTCGGACATCTGATGCAAAACACTGGCACTATGTCTCTGGTCATCTATTCCGACTGACCGCCAGTGAAATGAGGTTGCCACATCCCAGGAGAGAAACTGGAATGAATGGCAACCAGAAGAGCGAAGAGGTAGCCTCAATTGGAACTAACTCTGGGTGAGCGGCTGCCCCCTATTATCTTTTAATCATTGGTGAAATTAGTTCCTCGTCTTTTCTTAGTTCGATAATGCGGTCGCGAATCATAGCAGCTTTTTCAAACTCCAGATTCTTGGCCGCTGCTTTCATCTGGGATTCCAGCTGCCTGATAAGTTGAGCCATTTCTTCTTTGGAAATGGGAGTAACCGTATAAGGAACCCTCGTCTCGGCTACCGCCTGAACTCTCTCAGTTATATCCTTAATTGCCTTTCGGATTCCCTGGGGGGTTATGCCGTGCGCCTTGTTATAAGCTTCCTGAAGCTGACGACGGCGGCCGGTTTCCTCTATCGCCTTCTGCATGGATTGAGTAATGGTATCGGCATACATTATGACATGAGCATTTAGATGTCTGGCAGCACGCCCCATGGTCTGAATGAGCGCTTCCTCTGACCTTAGATAGCCTTCCTTATCAGCATCGAGTATGGCTACCAGGCTCACCTCAGGCAAGTCCAATCCTTCACGGAGAAGATTAATGCCCACTACCACATCGTAGACGCCAAGACGGAGGTCACGTAGAATCTCCACTCGCTCTAAAGTCTCCACCTCCGAATGTAAGTAATGAGTCTTAATCTCCATTTCCTTCAGGTAGTCGCTTAATTCTTCTGCCATTCGCTTGGTCAAAGTAGTTACCAAACAACGCTCTCCCTTGGCTACCCGGCTTTTTATTTGATAAATAAGGTCATCAATTTGCCCCTTGACTGGCTTAATCTCCACGGTAGGCTCCAGTAAACCGGTGGGACGGACTAATTGCTCCACTACTTGCTGGCTACGCTCATATTCATAGAGCTTGGGGGTGGCGGAGACGTAAATAATCTGGTTGATGTGCGTGTCGAATTCCTCAAAATTCAATGGGCGGTTATCCAAGGCTGAGGGGAGGCGAAAGCCGTAATCAACCAGCGTCTGCTTTCGAGAAATATCACCGTGATACATGCCTCTTATCTGCGGCAGGGTCATATGTGATTCATCGATGAACAACAAGAAGTCATCGGGAAAATAATCCAGCAAAGTCCAGGGTGTGCTTCCCGGTGCCCGCCGCTGGAGATGCCGGGAGTAATTTTCCACGCCGGTGCAGTATCCCACCTCTTGAAGCATTTCAATATCATAATTGGTTCGCGCCTCAAGCCTTTGAGCTTCCAGTAGCTTTCCCTGGCTCCTCAGCTCCGTTAATCTTTCCTCTAGCTCGATTCTGATATCCTCGATTGCCGCCATCAACTTACCGTGAGGGGTAACAAAGTGCTTTGCGGGGTAAATATCCACTCGATCTCGATAAGCTAGCAGTTCACCAGTCAGAGGTTCTACCTCCACAATGCGCTCAATCTCGTTCCCCCAGAATTCGATTCTGAGGGCTATTTCCTCATAAGCTGGCTGAATCTCCAGGGTGTCGCCCCGAATACGGAATCTACCTCTGGTGAAATCATAGTCGTTTCTTTCGTATTGCATATCCACCAGATGGCGGACTAGCTTATCTCGCCTATAGTTTTTGTTCTTTTCAATAGTAAGGACAAAGCTGCGATATTCTTCAGGCGCGCCCAGGCTATAAATGCAGGAGACCGAAGCGACAATAACTACATCTCGGCGGGTGAAGAGAGACCTGGTAGCAGCATGTCGTAGCTTGTCAATCTCTTCATTTATATCGGTCTCTTTCTCAATATAAAGGTCGGTGCTGGGGATATAGGCCTCCGGCTGATAATAGTCATAGTAACTGACAAAATACTCCACAGCATTTTCGGGAAGGAATTCCTTGAACTCGGTTGCTAGCTGAGCGGCCAGGGTTTTATTGTGACAGATAACCAGGGTTGGCCTCTGCATTCTCTCGATGATATTAGCCATAGTGAAGGTTTTGCCGCTGCCGGTAACTCCAAGCAGTGTTTGTTCTCGGTAACCTTTCTTCAATCCCCCAACCAGCTTGTCTACGGCCTGAGGTTGATCGCCAGTAAGGCAAAAATCGGAAACTATTTTAAACTGGGTCATCGAGTTCACTCACCACAATAAAAAACAACCTTTAATATATAGGAAACAATGAAATTTTGCATAATCGGATGAAGGAGCAGAACCAATTTACAGGCGCCATGTCAAATCAAGGTCTTGTTTGGGATATCGAGCCATGTTAGAATTTTACTATCCTGATATGTAAAGAAAGGGAGATGATGACATGAAGTCCTATGAGGAACTCGCTAAAGAGCAAGCGGACAGAGAAAATACCCTCTTATCCAAATTAATGGGAGAAGCTGGGATAGAGGAATTGGCGGATTTTGAGGCCGGGCTAAGCGGGCGGCAAAGCGAAATCTTGTTCAAGATAACCACGGAGATGGAAGATACCGAAAATGCCTTGAACCAGGTTGAGCAGCTTGCTCAGAGGCTCAAGAAACATCTGGAGCGGTTGAAAAAGCTCCATCGAACTCTCTCTAAGTAAGGTTAAGTCACGTAAAATATAGCGCAATGTGGTCTGAGTCGGAAAAAACGGTTAGACTTCGTTTTGCGCCCAGTCCCACAGGGTATCCACATTTAGGCAACATTAGAACTGCTCTGTTCAACTGGCTTTTTGCACGCCATCACGGCGGCAAGTTTATCTTACGAATTGAAGATACCGACATTACACGTAAGGTAGAAGGCGCAGTGGAGGTAATACTAGATAGCTTGCAGTGGCTGGGACTAAACTGGGATGAAGGGCCTTATTTCCAATCACAAAGATTGCCCATTTACCGTGAAATTATCCACAGATTGCTTGAGGAGGGTCATGCATATTTATGCTACTGCTCTCCAGAGCGATTAGAGAGGATGCGCCAAGAACAGGCAAAACGTAAGCAGCCACCGAAATATGATCGCCATTGTCGAGATTTAACACAACATGAAAGAACTCAGTTAGAGGCAACAGGTATTACTCCCGTGATTCGCTTTAAAACACCTCTTGAAGGCGAAACCACTTTCCACGACTTAATTCATGGCCCGGTAACTTTTAAGCACGATACTTTAGACGACTTCATCCTGCTCAAATCCGATGGTTATCCCACATATCATTTGGCCAGTATAGCAGATGACCATTTAATGGCTATCTCACATGTTCTCAGGGCTGATGAGTGGCTTTCCAGCACTCCTCGCCATGTCTTGCTTTACCAAGCTCTAAACTGGCAAGCTCCGCAATTTGCTCATTTGCCTATGATTCTGGGACCTGACCGTGCCAAACTGTCCAAAAGGCACGGTGCAACCACTATCACTGAATATCAAAAACAAGGATACCTCCCAGATGCGATGGTCAATTTCCTGGTGCTTTTGGGCTGGTCGCTTGATGATCGAACTGAGTTATTATCCCAAGAAGAATTGATAAAGCACTTTTCTCTGGAAAGGGTAGGCAAAACAGCGGCTATCTTTAATAAAGATAAGCTAGAATGGATGAACGGAGTTTATTTGCGCAAACTGAGCCTGGAGGAATTTGTCCAGCCAGCCATGCCATTTTTAATTAGGGACTTGCCTAAGTCAGTAGAACGCCCATTGGATAAGAGTTACGTCAGCCAGGCTCTGTCTCTCCTTCAAGAACGAGCCAAAACCTTAGCTGAGCTTCCTCAGCTTGCTAGCTTTTTCTTTCTCGATGAACTGCAATATGATACAGGCTTGCTTTTAAGCGGAGAACTGGATGCCCAATCGGCTGCTAAGGTTATTACGATTGCTTCGAAAAAATTAGAGGAAGTAACGATTTGGGATACCACTACGCTTGAAGGTATCCTGCGCCCTCTGGCCACAGAGCTAAACTTAGGCACAGGGAAATTGTTTGGTTTATTAAGGGTAGCTGTCACAGGACGTACTGCGGCACCACCATTGTTTCAGACTATGGCAGTATTGGGAAAGGAGAAGTGCCTGAAACGATTCTATAGTGCATTGCAGTCGCTATCCACTTATTTTACGCCGCCTGCAGCCTCATAGCAGAACTCCAAATAGTCTTTGGCTCCTGCCACGCCTCTTAAAATGGTCGAAATTTTGCAATCTTTGGCTTTGGGGACTCAAAGGGTATTGACAAAGCTTTGTTCTTATAGTAACAATATAGGTGTAATAAAATTAAAAGGAGGGTATGATGGCGACAGCTTATTGCATGAAGTGCAGGAAAAAGGTGGAGATAAAAAATCCAATGCGGGTTACACTCAAGAACCGCAGACCAGCAACCCGGGGTGTCTGTCCCATCTGCGGCACAAAAGTATTCAGAATAGAGAGAGCCTAAATTTCTAAGACGGTTACCAGGTGGTGAGTGAGGTCACGCATTGATATTGCTGTTATCTGTTTTTGCGTGAAATCCACAGGCGAATAGGCCTGAACCTGTAGGGGATGTTTATTCCTGAGGGCGTGTTAGTATCTTTTTGGGAATAGTCTCAAAAAGTAAAAACGCGTGAGTTTGTTATTTTTCTCAGAACGTGGTTCCAGGCTTCTTTGTCTGCATATCTTAGATTCAAAGCCCTCTGAGAAATTTTCTGGGCTTCTTGCCGGAGATATTTGCATTCTATTAACAAGGGTGCGCGGATTAATCTGTTCCCTCCCAAAAATATATAATCCAGCTTGTAATTTTTAAATTCCTCCTCGATTCTATTGCTAACCTTTCTCAAAAATCCTTCTTCTGTTCTTCAGTCCTGCGGGCAAATCTTTTTTCACTTCTTCCTCCTTTCCTATGTTCCTTATGGATATACCCTGTGCCCGTTTTTGATTTTGCCAGATTATCACGATAGAAAACTCCTATTGAGTACGTTTCCCATGCTACCACCAACACACCGATAATATATACTCGCTCTAGGGTTTCTAATAAGTGGGAAGCATCAAACTCAATATGGCTGCTCCCGTATTGTATATTTCAACTGCTTGAGCTACAGCTTTAATGTTGACTGATTTCTTAATTTCGTGAGCATATGTATTGGGGCCGAAGCGATAGTCCATTCATACAATAGGGAAAAGAAGCAGGTTGTATATACTGACTTGTATAGTCTCCAGGGCTGCTTTCGAGTCTGGACAGAAGTTCATACAGCCGAGTTTTGCTAAGAATTTCCTTTTCCGTGTTGATTTCCAGCAGGAGAGAGGGACTTTTAATTCACCCTGACTTAGGTTAAACTTTAGCAAATATGCCTCAGAAATATAACCCTCGGGAAATCGAAAAGAGATGGCAACAAAGGTGGGCGGCTGACCATATCTATGAGATAGGGGAGGATAGTGAGCGTCCAAAATTCTACGCCCTGACCATGTTTCCCTATACCTCAGGAGACCTTCATATTGGCCATTGGTACGCCATGGCACCTTCAGATGTTTATGCCAGATTTAAAAGGATGCAGGGCTATAATGTGCTTCATCCCATGGGTTTTGACGCCTTTGGCTTACCGGCGGAAAATGCTGCCATCAGCCGCGGGATTCACCCTTATGAGTGGACAATGAGAAATATAGAGAATATGCGTCGGCAACTCAGGAGTATGGGGTCAATATATGATTGGAACCGTGAAGTAGTTACTTGCCTGCCAGACTACTATAAGTGGACGCAGTGGTTTTTCCTTAAATTTTATCAAGCTGGTCTGGCCTATCGGGCTGAGGCGCCTGTGAACTGGTGCCCTAAATGTCAGACGGTGCTGGCTAATGAACAAGTAGTAGGTGAAGGTTTTTGTGAAAGGTGCGGCGCGCCAGTGACTAAAAGAGAGCTGGAGCAATGGTTCTTCAGGATTACTAAATACGCTGAGGAACTCCTAGATCATAGTAATCTGGACTGGCCAGAGCGCATAAAGATAATGCAGAAGCACTGGGTAGGTAAGAGCGAGGGTGCTGAAATTTCATTCTGGCTGGAGCACGAGGGCGTAGAGCAGAAAGAGATAAGAGTATTCACCACCCGCCCTGACACTATTTTCGGGGTGACTTTCTTCCTCCTGGCTCCGGAGCATCCTTTAGTCTCTCAATTGACTGCCCCTGAGCATAAAGGCGAAGTGGATGAATATATTGCTTGGTGTCGGCGACAAAGTGAGTATGAGCGAGTGGCACTGGGCAGGGAGAAAACTGGTGTCTTTCTGGGAAGCTACGTTGTCAACCCGATGAACGGGGAGCGAGTGCCTGTTTGGATTGCTGATTATGTATTACCAACTTATGGCACCGGAGCAGTGATGGCAGTGCCTGCTCATGATGAACGAGACTTGGAGTTTGCCAGGAAGTTTAAGTTACCTGTGCGAACGGTTATTGCTCCCCCGGATTGGACAGGCAGAGAATTGGCGGAGGCATATACTGGCTCAGGCACGATGGTGAATTCGGGGGAGTTTAACGGTTTACCCAGCGAACAAGGATATGAGGCAATCTGTGCTTTGTTAGAGAAAAAAGGATGGGGCAAGCGGACGGTTATTTATCGCCTTCGTGATTGGCTTATCTCCAGGCAGAGGTATTGGGGGGCACCCATCCCTATAATTTATTGTGATCAATGTGGCATAGCCCCTGTGCCCGAAGAGGATTTGCCTGTGCTACTTCCTCCCGATGCGGAATTCAAACCTACCGGGGAATCTCCTCTTAAATATTGCCAGTCATTCGTCAATACCACCTGTCCTAAATGTTCTGGGCCAGCACGAAGGGAAACTGATACTATGGATACTTTCATGTGTTCCTCTTGGTATTTCTTGAGGTATACCAGTCCCCAAACCAGTGATGCTCCCTTTGATGTTGCCAAAGTAAAATATTGGTTGCCGGTGGATTTGTACACCGGGGGTGCTGAGCACGCAGTTATGCATCTCTTCTACGCTCGTTTTTTCATCAAGACATTGAGAGATATGGGCATGGTCGGCTTTGATGAGCCCTTTACTCGCCTATTCAATCAAGGGACTATAATTTATCGTGGCGATAAGATGAGCAAATCTAGAGGCAATGTAATTGCCCCTGACGAATATGTGGCTGAGTTAGGAGCTGACGCCGTCCGTGGGTATCTCATGTTTATTGGTCCCTGGGAGCTGGGAGGAGAATGGAATGATAGGGGCATTGTGGGCATCAGCCGCTGGCTGAACCGAGTGTGGAGCCTGGTAACAGCAGACTATGCTAGCCACGTTGTTGATCCTGAGGCTGAGAAAGAATTCCTTCATTTAGCCCA
>Ga0315550_1000662_pt1 | contig 21163 bp, 18 predicted proteins | sample SalMarSW160190MG_2_FD_203100 | JGI IMG/M metagenome (GOLD analysis project Ga0315550, IMG submission 203100) | Salt marsh sediment microbial communities from the Plum Island Ecosystem LTER, Massachusetts, United States - Salt Marsh Sediment SW1601-90 ... | reverse complement strand
GTACTTCCGTAATAATATGTATCGTGTGAGATACTTTTAAGTATATATGTTTTGTATAACAAAATCTGATTATATGGTTTAAAGAGGGATTCTCCCATAGGGATGCCAATGGCAGAACCCCCGGTCCCGCGATAACAGGACAACGGTTTTCTTCCAAGGGAATGACTATGTCAAAGACCGCCGCATTATCCCTTAGGGATCCCTATGGGAGACCACTCTGCCATTTCTCCATTGACGCAAAAGTATAATTTTTTTCAATTTCTAACTAACTAATTAACAAATTCTGCTATCAAATAAAATCTAAAAGAATCTATAATTCAACACTTTATACTATAAATCCCCTTTAGTCTCGCCGGCTGGCTATTTCCCAGGGGGACAATTACGGGTTTGGTTTGGGATTGCAGGGTTTCCTCTCTATAAACGTTTCAGTTTATCGGTCAGACGGAAATGAGCCGTCAGACCGTGCATTGCTTGCATCCTTGCTGGATAAATAAATAACTTTATTAATGCCCTTATTTCCTAAAACCCGGTGTATTAGCAATCTTCCAGACATTCAGGAATCCCACCCTGATGATATCGGTCATTTTTTCAATGTTCGCTTTCGATGAGTGATCAGTAATCTGGTGGTAATCGGATGTAAATCCTGCATTGAATGTGAGTATTGGAACGTCTTTGGCAGCAAAGGAGGAGTAGTCACTCCCTCCCCGGGGCTTTTCCATGCTTCTGAAAGCCGGTTTCAAAGACAGGTTATACCGTCGGATATGGTTTAGGGTCATCTCCTCCAACTCCGGATATGCTTCGGTATAGGTCAGGCTTGCCTCTACCATCATGGTGTCGGTTGGTGCATCCCGTGATATCATATCGTAATTGAGGTAAAACTGGATATTCTCTGCAGATACACAGGGATGATCGATAAAAAAGTGTGATCCGAGAAGACCTTTTTCCTCTGCAGTCCATGCAGCAAAAACAATGGTGTATTCCGGTTGCACACCGGTAGCCATACAGGCTCTGGCAAGGGTCAGGACACCAACCGTTCCGGAAGCATTGTCGTCACTGCCGTTCCAAATGTACCCCTTCAATTCGCCCAGGTGGTCATAATGACCACCAACCACTACCACCTTGTCCGGATCCTTACCCTCCAGCACCCCGATAACATTCCGTTCACGAACGATCCTCGAATTTACGGTTGTTTTTATCTCAATGGATTTGCCCGGCAAAATTTTCGATGCAGGCTTCATCGATTTCATGACCTTCTCTTCATAGGCATCCAGATCCACTCCTGTACCTTCAAAAATCTGGTTTGCAACCCTCATGGTAACGGAAATCGTGGATCGCCATGATCCAATCTCATCACCGGGAAGCTTCATCCGGGTGTAGACTTCCCGGAGGGGTTCGTCACCTTCATAGAAAGGCAGGTTGTACCGGAAGGGTATATTATCAGCCCAACCCGGTGAGGGATCACCTTCCCGGGTTATTTCAATAATTGCTGCTACTCCTTTCTCTTCAGCAACGCTCGATTTCTGCCGGTATAAATCGGAAACAAAGGATGGATCATCGGAATGAAACTTCTTATAGGCATCTGAATCAGGGTCTTTATGGCCCGGAAACCCGGCCAACCGTAAAATCACTTTGCCTTTTACATCCAGACCTGCGAAATCATCATACCTGTTTTTCTCATCCACCATACCATACCCGACAAATACAATTGGTGAGCTTAATTCCATTCCCACATCCGATGTGTTGACAAAAAAGTCAGTCTTGAAGACAAAGTTTATCTTTTCAACAGTACCCCGATAATCTGATGAAATGGAAAGTGATTGCTCTTCTCCCGGGTAATATTCAATGAGTTCCAGGTTCTGAAAGAAGGTTCTTACCTGCCTGGGCACGGCACCTGCTCTTTGCTCTTCCCAGGACGGATGGATGGTCTCAAGGTCGCCTCCCGGCTGTAAACCGTACACTTTAAACATACTGGCTATGTAATCGGCAGCCATATAACTTCCGGGATCGCCCGTCCCCCTTCCCCTGGTCCAGTCGGAAGAGAGAAATTCAAGCTGTCCCTGAACCGCCTGGCGGGTGATGGCATCCAGTCCCTTTTCTACCGTAACTTCCTGTGCATAAAGGGGAAAGGTAAGGACTACAGAGAATAACAAGAACAATTTTGTTTTACTTTTTATCATGATTAACCATTAACATTTAACTAATAACTTATTCTTTTCATCTCATTTGCAGTTCATGCAGTTTCCAGTAGTATCCGTTTTCCTTCAGGAGGTCATCGTGCTTGCCCCGTTCAACGATTTCGCCCTCCTCGAGTACAATGATTTCATCGGCATGCTTGATGGTAGACAAACGGTGTGCGATCACGATTGAAGTCCTGTTCTTCATCAGGTTAATGATTGCCTCCTGTACCAGTCTTTCCGACTCGGTATCCAGGGAACTCGTTGCTTCATCAAGGATAAGAATGGGTGGATTCTTCAGGACAGCCCTCGCGATACTGACACGCTGCTGTTGTCCACCTGACAGTTTGCTTCCCCCCTCACCCACATTGGAAAAGTAACCGTTGTTATTCTCCAGGATAAAATCGTGTGCATTGGCGACCTTAGCTGCAGCTATCACATCCGATTCGGGAACCTCTTCCAGGCCAAAAGCAATGTTATTATAAAACGTATCATTAAAAAGGATGGATCGCTGACTGACAATTCCCATCAATTGACGAAGGTCGAATAGCTTCAAGTCATTTACCGGTTTCCCGTCAATCATGATCTCCCCTTCTGTGGCTTCAATAAATCGCGGAAGGAGATCGACCAGTGTTGATTTCCCGGCTCCTGACTTACCAACAAGGGCAATGGTTTTCCCCTTTTCAATCCGCAGGTTGATATTTTTCAGCACCATCTCCTCATTGTACGCGAAACTCACATTCCTGTATTCAATGTATTCTTTGAAACCATCAATGGGAATTGCATTTGGCTTGTCTTTAATGGTAACCTCGGCATCGAGAATATACCCGATCCTGTCGAGTGAAGCCAGTCCTTTCTGAATATTAAAAAAAGCGGTTGTCAGGGATTTTGCCGGGGGTATGATCTGAGAAAAAATGACCAGGTAAGCAATAAACGCTTCCGACGAAAGGGTACTGGCATTTTTCAGTACCAGCGATCCGCCGAAGAACATCAGGACCATCATGGCGGCTGTGGAGAGAAATTCACTGGAAGGATTTGCCAGGTACCGCCTCCGGTACACCCTGTTCATGATCCTTGTATAAAAATTGTTATTGCTGTCAAACCGCCGGGTAACTTTCTCTTCTGCATTAAATGCTTTGATGATCCTCAGTCCCCCGAGTGTTTCCTCAATAATGGACAACAGGAATCCTAATTTTTTCTGCCCTTTGAATGATGTGGTCCGTAATTTCTTTCCGATCCTGCCGATCAGGTATCCGCTAACCGGCAATAACAGGAGTCCAAAAAGTGTAAGTTTTACGCTTGCGAGGAACATATATACCAGGAAAATCAGGATGGTCAGGGGATCCCTGATCAGCATTTCCAGAGAAGCCATAATGGAGATCTCAATCTCGTGTACATCGGACGTTATTCTTGAGATAACATCTCCTTTCCTGGCATCGGTATAATAGGACAATGGGAGTCTCAGGATCTTTTCAAAGATCTGTTTCCGGATATCCCTCACGGTTCCGGTACGGATAGGAGCTGTATAGTATAATGCCATAAACCGGCAGAGGTTTTTAAACAGGCTCATAACAACCACAGTTATACTGACAAGCAACAAAGCCATGGCTTTTCCCTGTGTTATGATTAACTGTGAAATATGGAAATTAAAGGCATGTTTAACATAGTCAACTGAGAACTCAAAAGGGATCGCTTCGGTTACCACCTTCTGTGTATCGAAGAGAATACCCAGGAAAGGGATCACCATGGTAAAGGAGAACAGTGCTGCAAAAGCAGCAAGGACATTGAACAAAACATTCAGAAAAGCATAAAACCAATAGGGTTTCAGGTAACTAAAGATCTTAATAAAATTATTCATCCAGGGTTTCCTTTATGAGAGCAGTCCGGCATCATTAGATACCAACGTAATTTTCGGGAGAAATATTTTTTAGTTCGTTTTTTACTTTGTCAGAAACATTCAGTGATTCAATGAATTGATGAATAACTGATTTACTCAATGCTCTGTTTGTCCGGGTCAGCTCCTTCAGCTTTTCATAGGGATCCGGATATCCTTCCCGCCGGAGAACGGTTTGAATGGCTTCCGCAATAACGTTCCAGTTGTCATCCAGGTCTCTCCTGAGCTTCTCCTGATTGATGATCAGTTTATCCATTCCTTTCAACAACGATCTCATACCGATCAACGTATGTGCGACAGGTACTCCAATGTTTCTGAGAACAGTCGAATCAGTCAGGTCCCGTTGAAGTCTCGATATGGGTAGTTTAGCTGACAGGTGTTCAAAAACTGCATTCGCCAACCCGAGATTTCCTTCCGAGTTTTCAAAATCGATCGGATTGACTTTATGGGGCATGGTGGATGAACTCACCTCCCCTTTAATGATCTTCTGTTGAAAATATTCCATGGAGATATAAAGCCAGATATCCCTGTCAAGATCCAGAAGGATTGTGTTGATCCGTTTCATGTTATCAAAGAATGCAGCCAGGTTATCGTAATGTTCAATCTGTGTTGTAGTTTGTGTCCGGTCCAGACCCAGCGTGTCGTTTACAAAACGGTTTGCAAAACCAATCCAGTCAATCTTAGGATAAGCCACATGGTGTGCATTGAAATTACCGGTTGCTCCTCCAAATTTTGCAGAACATGGAATTGATTTCATCAGGTTTAACTGTTTTAACAACCGCTCACTGAAAACGCGGATTTCCTTTCCCAGCCGGGTTGGCGATGCCGGTTGCCCATGCGTTCGTGCAAGCATGGGTATTCCTTCCGATTCACGGCTCATTTCAGATAATTTGAAAATGATCTCATCCAGGAGCGGATAATAGATTTCGTTCACTGCATCCCTGAACAGACAGGGAATGGCAGTGTTGTTGATATCCTGTGAAGTGAGCCCGAAATGAACAAACTCTTTCTGGTCATTCAGTCCCATCTCCAAGAACCGCTCCTTTAAAAAATACTCAACAGCTTTGATATCATGATTGGTGGTCTTTTCGATCTGTTTTACCTTTTCCGCCTCTTCAAGCGAAAAATCGTTGTATATGCTCCTCAACTCAACAAAGGATGATGGTTTTACCCCTTTCAACTGTGGAAGGGGAATCTCACAGAGTGCAATAAAATACTCAACTTCAATCAGAAGCCTGTATTTTATGAGGGCATATTCGGAAAAATAATCGGCCAGTTCATTAACTTTGTCTCTGTACCGACCGTCAATTGGCGAAATTGCCAGTAAGGATTGCATCTTCATGGATCAGAAACCATTGGTAAAGTAACAAAGGTACATATTTTAGTGCGAGTAGTGTATATTAACAAACATCTTTTATTTTTGTAAAAAAATCACTATGAAAAGGTTCCCATTTGTATCGCTCAGTTTTCTGGCACTGGTTCTTATTGCGTCCGGTCTGCCCCAGGAAAATGCCCTTTCAGGCAATGGTGAAAGAGAAAAAACCCTGATCTACAAGTACGATATTAAGGAACAGATCGCTGCACCGGTTTGGCGTATTACTCAAAAGAGTTTTGAAGCAGCGAATCAGATGGGGGCAGATTACATTCTGATCCATATGAATACCTATGGTGGTTTGCTGGATGCTGCCGACTCCATCCGTACCAGGATCCTGAACAGCAAGATACCGGTCTTTGTTTTTATTGATAACAATGCAGCTTCTGCAGGAGCCCTGATCTCTATTGCCTGCGACAGCATATACATGAGACCGGGTTCCAGCATCGGTGCTGCAACCGTGGTGAATGCGACCGGAGAAGTTGTTCCGGATAAATATCAATCATTCATGAGATCGACCATGCGGGCTACAGCTGAAGCACATGGCAAAGACACCCTGATCACAGGTTCTGATACAACCCTGGTCTGGCACAGGGATCCAAAAATTGCCGAGGCAATGGTCGATCCGGCGGTTTATATCGAAGGGATCATTGACACGGGACAGGTCCTCACCTTCACTACTGAAGAGGCAATCCGATTCGGATATTGCGAAGGACAGGCTGAGAACATTGAGCAGGTGATGACCATCGCCGGCATTTCCAACTACGAAATAAAGGAGCATGTTCCCACCACCCTGGATAAGATCATCGGATTACTGATTAACCCGGTTGTTCACGGGCTCTTGATCATGATCATTATCGGGGGTATCTATTTTGAGCTCCAGACCCCCGGTGTCGGGTTCCCCCTTGGAGCGGCCCTGGTAGCGGCAGTTCTTTATTTCGCACCACTATACCTGGAAGGACTTGCTGAACACTGGGAGCTGATCCTCTTCTTCGCCGGCATCGTTTTAATCGGGATAGAAATCTTTGCCATACCCGGTTTTGGTGTGGCAGGAATATCCGGAGTGCTCCTGGTGATTACCGGATTGGTTCTCAGTATGGTCGATAATATCGTTTTTAAATTCGACGTGCTGGCCGGGGTAGAAGCAGTTCTAAAAGCGCTGTTTATCGTGCTTACATCCAGCCTGGTCTCTCTACTGCTTTCCCTCTATATCAGTAAAAAGCTATTTGCTTCCCGGACTTTTCCTAACCTGGCACTAAACAAAGTTCAAAATACCATGAATGGGTTTGTTGGAGTTGATAGCAAAACCCAGAAAGAGATGATCGGGAAAAAAGGGATTGCCCATACTGTCCTGAGACCATCCGGAAAAGTTACCATCGATGGAACAGTATACGATGCTAAATCGGATCGTGGATTCATAGAAAAAGGAGAACCGATCATCGTGGTGCGGGATGAGACCGGCCAGATCTATGTGTTGCGGGATAAGTGAAAAATAAAAAGTTATTGGGTGGTGTCTCAAATGAGACCCCACCGTTATTAGTAGTTATTGATAGTTATTAATGGTAAAATCCCAAATCAAAAACATCAGAGCTCAATTCAATATTCGGGATTACAAGAATAGCGATTATCCGGAGGTGGAAAAATTATGGATTGAAACCGGACTCGGAGATCGGAAAAGAGGAGATACCGGAGAAGTAATTATGGACAGTATTCGCCATGGAGGAAAATTTCTGGTGATGATCCGGAAAACATCCGGCGAAATTGTCGGCACTTCCTGGATGACTTTCGATGGCCGGCGGATTCACCTGCATCATTGTGGTATAAAACCGGAACTGCAAAACAGGGGCCTCGGTAAATGGCTTACCCTGGAATCGCTGAAATTTGCCGGGGAGATAAAACAACAGATAAAACTGGAAGTGCACCGGGATAATCAACGAGCAGTGAACCTCTATCAATCGCTGGGATTTGAATACCTGGGAGATTATGATGTTTACATCATTCGTGATCCGGATCAAATTGATTTATCATGATAAAGTTTGAGTCTCATCGATTATATTTCTACCTTTGATGGCTCAATTCATAAAATAATAGTACATAATATGGCCAGAACAATCACGTTCAATGAATTAAGGAGAATCAAAGACAGTTTGCCTGACGGTAGTATGGGAATCATAGCCAGTAAACTTAATGTCAGTGAAGATACAGTCCGTAATTACTTCGGGGGTACGAATTATATTAACGGAGAGACTGCCGGGATCCATTTTGAGCAGGGTCCCGATGGAGGGATTGTTACCCTGGACGATACAACCATCCTTGAGATTGCTGAGCAGATGACCGGGAAATAAAGAGCTTCTCAGGCACAACACCAACGCATATTTCATCTTTTCATAAAACACTCTTTGCCGTGAAAACCATTGATTCTGCACTGAAAACAGTGGAAGAAAAATGGCTTCAAACCCTGTTTACCCATTGCAAGGAGATCTTCAGCCAAACCTACCTGCCTTCACACGATGAGACCCATCATTACAGGGTCTGGCTCTTCGCACAACAACTGATCCGCGAACTCGACCAGGCCAACTATAACTTCGATGCAAATCAGGTCGAGAAAATAATCCTCGCCATTTTCTTTCACGACACCGGTTTATCAGTTCATCCCGGTGCAGAACATGGAAAGTATAGCCGCAGATTTGCCGAAGATTTTTTTGACCGGTCATCTCAAAAGCCTATTGATGATCCGGATGAAGTACTGACCATTATCGAAAAACACGACGACAAGAAGTATACCGACACCGTTGCGGAACAACCTGCTTCTCCTGACGGATTATTTACTGTTGTGAATGCATCGGATGACCTGGATGCATTCGGGATTACCGGGATTTACCGTTATGCTGAGATCTACCTGCTGCGAGGAATCCTGGGGGAAGACCTTGCGATACAGGTTCTGGACAATTCAGCAAACCGCTTCCAGCATTTTTACAACACGTATGGATTTCTGAAACGATTTGCTGAACAACAGCGCATCCGTTTCCAGATCCTTCAAAAATTCTACCACGACCTGGTCCTCCAGCACAAGACCGGAAATGTTTCGAAAGCTACCGGTCCATCGGCCGTAATTCACCAGATCGAACAATGCATCCTGAAGAAAAAACTCCCGCTCGAGCAGGTATGTAAGGAGGTTGAAAACGGCTCAAACGATCCCTATGTTCTGGATTTTTTCCGCCTGCTCCGGGATGAGGCAGACAATAGTAACTCGGTAGTAATTCAATAGTAATTCTCCGTAGGAGTCCTACGGACAATAGTAATTTATTGATAAATAATGAATTACCATAAATAACACGAGTCCTGATTTATCAGGGCGAGTAAATTACACGAACCGTCATTCTTGCCAGCATGCAGATGACAGTGAGTGAATTCTTATGGAATTACAATCAGTTACACGAGCGAAGCGAGTGCCTGCCTGCCGTAGGCAGGAATGACAGCGGAGCGATTTTCACTTCACATAAAAATCAAGCAGCAGTTCATCTTCAATAAAGGCTTGGAGGTGGTCATTCCGGTGCACCGGACCCACACCTGCCGGGGTTCCGGTAAAGAGGAGGTCTCCCGTTTTCAGGGTAAAAAAGCGGGAAACATAGGATATCAGTTCATCGATCGGGAAGATCATCTGCCCTGTATTTCCCGTTTGTACAATGGTTCCATTGATCTCTAACCGGAATGGGATATCATTGATACCGGCAAAATTATGCTTGTTTACAAATTTCCCCAACGGTGCTGAACCATCGAATGCCTTGGCAATTTCCCAGGGTAAGCCCTCTTTTTTGCAGTGTCGCTGAAGGTCACGGGCAGTAAAATCTATACCGATCCCTATTTCTGAGAAGTACCGGTTGGCAAAGTTTCTTTTGATGTTTTTTCCCAGACGGTCAATTTTCACCACGATTTCTACCTCATGGTGAATTTCACTGGAAAAGTCCGGCAGAAAGAACGGTTTATTATTCTTGATCAGGGAAGAGTCGGGTTTCAGGAAAAAGATCGGAACTTCAGGAAGAGGATTATCCATCTCTTTTGCATGGTCAGCATAATTTCTGCCGATGGCAATAATTTTCATTGCAAATCAGGTTGAACCTGAGATGAACCAACAAAGAAAACAATAAACTACTGCACAGTAATGTACAATATATCGAACTCAGGTTAATTATTGAATGCGCGAAGTTTAATTTCAGTCAGGACCTTTTTGGTATAGAGTGGAAAATCCCCATTCATCATCCAACTATAGTAGCTGGGTTCGTTCTTCAACACCTCTTCCACAGGTACGCCCTTGTGTTTTCCGAAGTTGAATACCTCCACCCCATTCTCGTTATAGACGATCCGTCCGGCAAAATCGACACTTTCGGCTAGCGTTGAGAATTTGGAAAGGGCGTCGACATCATTTTCCAGTATGTTGTACCGATCGAGCTGTGATTTCAGTATCTCATAGGTAGCGTGTGCGTCTGCTTCGGCACTATGAGCCTCTTTAAGTTCTTTCTTACAGTAAAATTTATATGCCGCGCTCAATGTCCGCTGTTCCATTTTATGGAATATTACCTGAACATCGATCACTTTTCTCCGTTTAAAATCAAATTCAACATTTACCCTCAGGAATTCTTCAGCCAGCAGCGGGATATCAAACTTACTGGCATTATATCCGGCAAGATCACACCCTTCAAGAAAATGGACCAGGTTTTTTGCCACTTCAGCAAAAGTTGGTGCATCTTCGATATCCTCATCATAGATCCCATGGATTTGAGTGGCTTCCGGGCTAATCGGAATGGTTGGATTTATCCGGATAGTAAGGTGATCCTCTTTTCCACCCGGATCGATCTTCAGGATGGAAATTTCAATAATTCTGTCTTTTGCTACGTTGATTCCGGTTGTTTCAAGGTCAAAAAAGGCAATGGGGTTTTTTAAATTTAGTTCCATGAATAGCTGAATGTAAGGTTGTGAATAGTACGCTTCATCTCATCCAACCGCACCTGCCAGGAGAAGTTATCAACGGGATGTCAGGCATTGATCATCATCGGCATCAATAACATAAGAACATCTTCATCTTCATTATCTTTCTCAGCAGGAACCAGCAAACCGGCCCTGGTGGGATCAGATAATTCTAACACTACCTCTTCGGATGATATGTTTGATAAGATCTCTATCAGGAAAACTGATTTGAATCCGATTTCCATGTCGTCACCATCATATTGACAATTCAATCGTTCATAGGCTGAGATTGAAAAATCAATATCCTGTGCTGAGATTGTAAGTTGATTCCCGGTAAGCTGTAACTTCACCAGGTTGCTTGCCTGGTTTGAGAAAACCGAAACCCGTTTCAGTGTATTGAAGAAGTCGATCCGGTTGATGGTTAGTTTATTCGGGTTGTTTTCAGGAATAACCGAATTATAACTGGGATAATTCCCTTCCACCAGCCGGCACACCAGTTTATAGTCTGACAGGTTAAAAAAAGCATTTTTCTCATCAAACTCGATCGATACAGGATTTTGCTCTTTTGGTAAAATATTTCGCAGCAAAGAGGCTGGCTTTTTTGGCAGGATAAAGGTGGAGTCGGTGCCAGCATTTGCATCATTCCGCTGATACCTCACGAGTTTATGGGCATCTGAAGCAACAAATGTAAGGTTTTGAAGCCCCAGCTCAACCAGGATACCGTTCATCACCGGCCGCAGTTCATCATCTGCGGTGGCAAACAGTGTTTTTGTGATTCCCGACTGAAGCACATCCGGGTCAACTGAAAAAGAACCTTTTTTATCCTCCTTAATGGTGGGTAATTGGGGGAAATCACTCCCTTTCTGTCCAACAATACTGAATTTCCCATTCTCGGAACTAATCACAATAGCCAGACTATCCAGGTTAATCTCAAAGGTCAGTGGCTGTTCCGGGAATTCCTTTAACGTATCGGTCAGAATCCTTGCTGGAATAGCAATAGTGCCTGAATCAGAGGCATTCTCAAGCATCATTTTGGTGATCAGTGTAGATTCGAGATCAGATGCTGTAATTTCCAGTTCATTACCATCCAGCCGAAACAGGAAATTATCCAGGATGGGAAGTGTATTTTTGGAGCTAATAACCCTGCTGACTGCCTGTAAATGGCTTAACAGGTCAGTGCTTGATACAACGAATTTCATAGCATGAAGTTGATGTTTATTATTTATCAATTATACGAAAAATTTATCAAGAAGCCAATTAATAAAAACGCAAATGAAAGACTCTTCACGAATTAAGATCGTTAATCATTCAGTATGGTTCAATAAAAAATAGTCGCGTTCTTTTATGACGGGGTCAATATCAACATATTTAACGATAACCAACTCTTTCTCATCATTCATGCTTGCATAGACCCGGTTCAAATCAATTTCCGGTTCACCGTTTTCCATTCCCCTGATGATGGGGTAGGTTCGTATGGTTACGCTCCTCCCCGATTGTTCCTGAATGGTAAGTTTATGCCTGGGCTGTAATGAGAGAACAGCATGGATGTCGACAGAATCGGAATCAAACACCCAACGCTCAAACCGGAGGTTGTTAAAATAGGAAAGATACCGGTATACTTTCGCTGTATCGAGGTTCTGTACCGATTCTTCCTCCGGAAGGGAAAGTAATTTTACTACACCCGGACTCTCCTGGTAAATCACGAACGATTGGGGCTCATTATCATAAATCAACAGTTCAACCATTCGTATTTCCGATGGTTGACAGGAATAGAGAATATGTGGCAGCCAGAACTTTTCATTGGTAACAAACAGGGAGCCAACATTACCTGAATACCCGGGTATATTCACGATAAAGGGTATTCCTTTTTTCCTTTTTTTGAAGTAATTCCCATATGTATTGGATGTGACGGGATAAACAAGAAATGATCTGACCCTTCCCGGTCTTTCTCTAATCTCAACCCGTATAACGGAAGATGAATCACGCTTCCATTCTTCCTGGAACTGGGATTCAGGAACAGTCGATTTTATGGATATACGGGATAGTGTCTCAAGGAAGAACCGGATAGCCGATGGTCTTGCTTCATACCGGTTATTTACCATCCATCCCGATTCCCCTTTAGTCAACATCAACCGCTCTTCCTGTTTTTCCAGAATAACAGCAGTAACCCTGTTACTCTCTTTAATGGAGAAATCACTGCTATCCACCGAAAAACCACCATATCTCCGGATCAGGATCACGGAAATGAGCAGGATGATGACCAACCCGATGAAAATGATATATGTACGGTATTGTTTCAATTTTCTATGCTATCTGACCTGCCTGAATGAACACGTTCGGCATCAATCTTAACCATTGCAAATCTCTTCCTTCTTATCACCCGAATTACCAATCCAAACAACACCAGGAGGATTACAGGAATCACGGTATTTATCAGTTGAATAGCAAACTGGTGCTTATTGATCTTCGATCGGTCGAGGAGTCTCAGTTTCAATTCCCTTGAACGCAATTCCATAAGGTTCGATTCATCAATGATGTAGTTTATGCAGTTAACAATAAAATCCTTATTACCATAAAATTGTTGTGTGTACCGGTCCTGATCCAGGGGCAGGGGAATGATCCTGTCACCGGTTACGCGTATTTCATTTTTTATAACATCCCCGTCTGCTATAACAATCATCCGGTTTGGCGGGCTCGATGACTTGAAAGAAAAATCAGCAGAGGGTGTATATTCAGAGACCATGCGGTTTTTGAACAGTGACTCAAAGGTGCCCTCCAGGAGCACCGCCACCGGAAGATAGGATTTGTTAAAATCTTTCTCTTCGGGTGTTTCGCTTACCTCCCGGAGAGAGATCAGGCAGGGAGGAGAAATGGTTGAGGAATATTTTGATGAACGGAGAAGGAATGCTTTTTTAATAGCCGCATTTCCCCCTACAGTATCCATTGAATTAGCAAACTCAAGTTTTACCGGGTTTATGTTGCGCGTTACCGGCAGGTTGTCAGGCGGAATGATGAGCGGGAAATAGTACCACGGTGCAGGGGCAAATTCAGGCTGTTCTCCGGCAAGGGCAATATTCACCGGGATAAGGGCACAATTGATGTCCCTTACGAGAATGGGATTAATTCGAACTCCATATTTGAATAACTGGTCCTCTAGATTTATGGGATGATAGATACCGGCAGTTGATGTGGAATAGACCAGGCTATCCCAGCTCACACGCATTGCATCAATCAACCAGAGCACTTTCCCACCGTTCATAATGTATTGATCAATCACGAACTTGTCTTTCTCCGAAAAGCGGTTCTCCGGTTTTGCAATAATGATGGCAGCATAATCATCAAGAATACCCGGTGTTCCACCGATCACTCCACGGTCAATTGTATAAAATCGTGCCAGTTCCATGGTAACATCGGCAACCCGGTACTCATCCAGTTCGCCATGTCCCTCAATGAAAGCCACTTTGTGAATCGTGTCTGCACTCACATTCGTAATCGAACTAATCAGTTCATATTCAAGACCTTCAATGGAATGATTCAGGTTCTGTTCAGCAGAAAGTGCAGGATTGTTCCGTAAAAGATTCACGGCCATCTCCGACTTCTTGTAATTCAACATCAAACCGGGAAAAAGGATCTTTTGTGATGTTCCACCGTCTTTCTCTGCAACCTGAACATTGGTTGGCTTCAATCCCTTTGTTGCCAGTTCCCTGAAAATATCATTTCTTACTTTCTGATCAGGATTTTCCGAAGGATCAATGAATTCATAAGCAATCTTCCTGTTGGAGTAAATCCTGAATTCATCCAACATATCCTTTACGCTTTTTCTCATTTTCTTAAAACCGATGGGCATCTCTCCATCCAGATATACCTGAATGTATAACTCCTCTTCAAGGTTTTGTAAAATCTCCCGGGTTGTCCTGCTGAGCGAATACCTCTTTTCAGACGTCAGATCAATTCTGAAGGACAATAGAGAGGAAAAATACCCAACAAGAATAATGATTACCAGCGCCAGGGATAGTTGTGTCAGATTTCTTATTTTCAGATCCTTTCGGTTCACTGTGTGTCAAAGATTTTATCGCAATTAACCTGCCCCGGGGGCTGGTTACCATTTGCGGCTCTGAATAACAATTTTAGTTAACAATACAAAAAGGGATATCACAAGAATATAATAAACGATATCCCGTGAATCCAATACTCCACGGCTCATGGATGTATAGTGTTCATTGATGCCCATTGTCAGGATAAATTGATCCATGGAACGAAAGATCGCAATGGAACTGATGTAATCGAAGCCGATATACAGAATAAAACTGATAAGAACGGCTACAATAAATGCGATAACCTGATTGTCCGTCAGGGATGATGAAAAAACACCAATGGAAACATAAATGGCTGCAAGAAAAAACAGTCCGATAAACGATCCCCATGTACCTCCGGTATCGATATTACCTACTGGATTTCCGAGCAGATAAACCGAAAAGAAATAGACCAGGCACGGAATAAGTGCGAATAGCACGAGGATCAATCCTGCAAAGAATTTTGCCAGGATAATCTGGAGGTCGCTCAGTGGTCGGGTGAAAAGCAGTTCCATGGTTCCCGACTTTTTCTCATCAGCGAACGATCTCATGGTCACTGCCGGAACCAGGAAAAGAAATACCCACGGTGCAATGACAAACAGCGTATCGATGCTTGCATACCCATTGTCTATGACATTCAGTTCACCCGGAAAGATCCACATAAACAGGCTATTTGCAACTAAAAACACCGTGATCACGATATAGCCTGTCAGCGTGCTGAAAAAAACGTTTATCTCTTTCCTGAATAATGCAAGCATTATGATGTAGAAAACGATTGTATGACAAATGTAATGTATTATCCGGTCAATATACCAACCATCCGTGCGGCAATCCGTTCCGATACTCCGGGAGGGCCAATGCGGTCATGCAAGTGACTATAATTTTCCAGCATCGTTTTCCTGTATTGCCGGTCGTAGAGTAATTTATCCAATTCTGCTTTCAGTGAAGCAGGGGTTAGTTTATACTGCAGCAATTCTCTAACGACCTCCTCCTCCATGATCAGGTTTACCAGGGAGATAAAGTGTATTTTTAACAGCAGGTAAGCAATTAACATACCGATGAGGTTTGCCCTGTAGCATACTACCTGTGGAACCCTTAGCAATGCTGCTTCAAGGGTTGCGGTTCCCGATGTTACCAGAGCCGCCTCTGCATGGTTCATGACCGAATAGGTCTGCCCATAGATGAGGTGCACATCATATCCCTCCGTTAATTTCAAATAATAATCCCTTTCGATCATCTGAGAACAGGCAACGATGAACTGGTGACCGGGATAGGAATGAATGGTTTGCAACATCACGGGCAAGTTGTATTTGATCTCCTGCTTCCGGCTCCCAGGAACAAGTCCGATAACCGGTTTGTCAGGTAACTGGTTCTTTGCAAGGAATGCTTCGCGGCTTTCCATCTCTGCCTCTGCCCGGGTCACGGCATCCAACACCGGATTGCCTTGATATTCAACCTCTATTTGAGCCGTTTTATAGTATTCAACCTCAAACGGTAAGATAGAAAACATCCGGTCAACGTATCGCTTTATCTTCTTCACTCTTCCTTCCTTCCAGGCCCATACTTTTGGTGAGATATAATAAAATACCTTAATCCCATGCTCCTTTCCAAACTGTGCGATCTTCAGGTTAAAACCTGGATAATCAATCAGGATAAGCACATCCGGGGAGTAGTTGATAATATCCCGCTTACAAAAATCCAGGTTCCGTTTGATCACCCGGATGTTCCTCAGTACCTCAACATATCCCATAAAGGCAAGATCACGGTAATTCCGCACCAATGTTCCACCCTCCTGCTCCATCAGGTCACCTCCCCATAAACGGAATTGAGTTTCTTTATCCGACTTTCTCAATCCCTTGATCAGGTTGGAGCCATGCAGATCCCCGGAAGCTTCTCCGGCTATGATGTAATATTTCATTGCGTTCCGGTAAATTCAATTAACAACAACACCTTCTCCCGTGTCTCAGGTAAATAACCGGAGTCCCAGCACGATCAATGCCAGAATAATCGTTGCCAGCAGTACTCCCCTTGCTGACTTCAGTTTATTAAGCCAGATGAAAATAAAAAATATGAGAAGGTTTGGAATGACGCTAAGACTGATGATGTGAGTATACACCTTAAAAAAAATGAGTTGATTGACGTAGTCCAGGATAGAGAGATCCTGTGTGGTGATCAGGTAAATAACAAAAAGGGTCAATAAAGGCCCTGCAATACCCAGCAGCAAACCCGTTGCGAGTGAATTAAATCTTGAATTCATAACGATATCCTTTGTGTGGTTAAGCTGTTCAGATCTTCCAACTTTTTAATGCATTCAGTTGTTTAAAGGAGGTATAATCGGTGCTGATGGGGACAATGGAAACATAGTTGTTTCTCAGAGCCCATTCATCCGTATCTTTTGCCTCGGGTTCAGCATTATTGAAATATCCGGTCAGCCAGTAATACTCCCTGTTGAACGGATCTTTTCGTTTATCGTATTCCTCCTGCCAGTGCCCATCGGTCTGTCTGCAAATTTTTACACCGTTAATCTCATCCATGCTCCCCACCGGGATATTAACATTCAAACAGATCCCCCTGTCCAACCCATTCAACATCACCTGATCTATGATTCGTTTCGAATAGATCTTTGCCGCGGTAAAATCAGCGTGCCTGGAATAATCGAGAAGAGAAAACCCGATGGATCTTATTTTGTTTATTCCCCCTTCAATTGCTGCACCCATCGTGCCGGAATAGACAACACTGACTGATGCGTTTGAACCGTGATTAATGCCGGAAACGAGCAGGTCCGGCTTTCTGTCGAGAAGCTGGTTCAGGGCCAGTTTAACACAATCAACCGGTGTTCCGTTAACACTGAAGATCTTACGCGAGGGAGATTCTTCCATTACCGTAACCCGAAGTGGCTGTTTGATGGTGATAGCATGAGACATCCCGGATTGACTCTGTTCAGGTGCCACAACCACCACATTACCGTAATCCCGGACAATATCGATCAGGGCTTTTAATCCCGGGGCTTCAATCCCATCATCATTGGTAACCAGTATCAGGCGTTTGTCTTCCATACTACGCCATTTTTTTAACATTCTTTGCAAATATAATAATAATAGGCGAAGGCTAAGGTGAAGGAAAATTTGAAGGCAGAGGGCGAGGAAGGTAAAGGAATGGATTATATTATATTCCTGGGAAAATAGCAGTCAATAACAATAAATAACTTCAAATAACGATCCGCCTGCCATGTAAAATAGCGGTATCTCCGCTAATGCAAGGCATTATTTCACATGGCAGGCGGATCAAATAACTATTTATCATTTTTTCTTTACTTTTGTTTTTTCAAGCAGAACCATTTATGAAACTATCCTACAATTGGCTCAAAGAGTATATTGACTTTGATCTGGATCCGGTAAAAACGGCTGAGATCCTGACTGATATCGGGTTGGAAGTGGAGGGTATCGAGCAGTTTGAATCGATCAGGGGGGGATTGGAAGGTGTGATTATCGGTGAGGTTAAACGTGCCGTTCCACATCCGGATGCTGACAAGTTAATCCTAACATCCGTAGATATCGGACAACCGAAATTACTTCAAATTGTGTGTGGGGCACCCAATGTCAGGGAAGGACAGAAAGTACCGGTTGCACTGGCAGGGACAACTCTTTACATTGGTACAGAGGAGATAAAAATCAAGAAAACGAAAATCAGGGGTACATTCTCAGAGGGGATGATCTGTGCGGAAGATGAACTGGGACTTGGAACAGACCACGAGGGGATCATGGTTCTGGATGAAAAAATTCCGGTTGGAACATCGGCACGGGATTACTTTGAAGTCTATACCGATGTCGTATACGATATTGGTTTAACTCCCAACCGTATCGACGGTGCATCGCATTATGGGGCAGCCCGCGACCTGGCAGCTTTTCTTACCTTTCACCAGACAGCCTCTTTACACAAACCGGATGTATCCGATTTTAAACCCCACAACAGGGATTACCCGGTTGAAGTGATCATTGAGAATAAAGAAGCGTGCCCGAGATATTCGGGAGTAACCATTTCCGGAGTCGAGGTGAAAGAATCCCCGATGTGGCTCCAGAACAGGCTTCGATCCATTGGCTTGCACCCGATCAATAACATTGTGGATATCACCAATTTCGTTCTGTTTGAAACGGGTCAACCTTTGCATGCATTTGATGCTGACAGGGTTAAGGGGAAAAAAGTCATCGTGAAAACCCTGGACGAAGGGACTCTTTTTACAACACTCGATGAGGTTCAACGGGAATTGTCCAGCGAGGATTTGATGATCTGTAATGAAGAAAAGGGAATGTGTATCGCAGGCGTCTTCGGGGGAATCGATTCCGGCGTCACCACCAGGACCAGAAACCTTTTTCTGGAAAGTGCATATTTTGATCCGGGATCCATTCGCAAAACGGCCAGGCGGTTTGGCCTGAATACGGATGCATCCTTTCGGTTTGAACGCGGTACAGATCCGGAAATGACCATTTATGCCCTTAAACGGGCTGCACTGCTCATTACAGAAATCGCAGGTGGAAAGATCTCTTCTGACATTGTTGATGTGTACCCCAGGGTTTTTGAAACCTCCAGGGTTCGAATCTACTACAAAAATATTGAACGGCTCATCGGAAAACGCCTGGAGCCTGAAGTTGTTAAACCCATTCTTACGTTGCTTGAGATTAATATCCTTGAAGAGACGAACGATGGATTATTACTGCAGGTTCCTTTATACAGGGTCGATGTTACCCGAGAAGCAGATGTTATTGAAGAGATCCTGAGAATCTATGGTTACAATAACATCGAGATCCGGGATGAAGTCAAATCGACACTGTCCTATTTCAAAAAACCGGATAAGGAAAAGGTCAATAACATGATCGCAGACCTCTTAAGTCATAACGGCTTCAATGAGATCATGGTAAACTCACTGACTCCTTCATCCTACTATAAAGAGAGGAGAGATTATCCACTGGAACGATCGGTAATGCTTTATAATCCTTTGAGCAGTGATTTAAACTCACTGCGACAGAGTATGATCTTCGGTGGGCTCGAAATAATATCCTATAACATTAACCGGAAGAATCCGGACCTTAAGCTCTATGAATTCGGGAATTGCTATTTCTTCGATAAAACGGCGTCCCGGAATGAACCACTGAACCCATACACCGAAAATGAACACCTGGCACTGTACATCACGGGCTACAAACAAGAACAAACCTGGAACGCTCAGGAAGAACAAACCAGTTTCTATTACCTGAAATCGTTTGTTGAAAACATTCTCGAGCGACTGGGTTTAAATTCCGATACGCTTGAAATGGAAAAGGCTGATGCCGAACTCTTTTCTGATGGCGTTACCTATAGTATGAATGGTGATCCTGTCGTGGATTTTGGAATCATTAACCGTACATTCCTTTCACAATTTGAGATAGAACAGGATGTCTTCTTTGCCGATTTTCACTGGAACACTGTTTTGAAAATGATTGAACATCACAAGATAACCTATGCTGAACTTCCGAAATTTCCTGAAGTCAAACGGGACCTTGCATTGCTGCTTGATAAGAAAATACAATACAAGCAGGTAAAGGAGGTCGCATTGCAAACAGAAAAACAGATCTTGAAAAAGGTTAGCTTGTTTGATGTATTTGAAGATGAAAAAATCGGGAAAGGAAAAAAATCTTATGCTGTAAGCTTTATCCTGCAGGATGAAAAAAGAACCCTGACCGAGAAACAGATAGAACAGGTAATGTCCCGCTTGATTAAAGCATTTGAAACCAGGCTCGGGGCAAAAATCCGATAGTCAGGGACCATGAAAAAGATAGAACTCATTCAAACTGATATTACAACACTTGAGGTGGATGCCATTGTGAATGCCGCGAACTCTTCCCTGCTGGGCGGTGGTGGCGTTGATGGAGCAATCCACCGTGCAGCAGGACCGCAACTTCTTGAAGAGTGCAGTAAGCTGAATGGCTGTCCCACCGGTGAAGCCCGCATTACCAGAGGGTATCTTCTCCCTGCTAAACAAGTGATCCATACGGTTGGACCCGTGTGGTATGGAGGGGACAACAATGAGGAACAATTGCTTGCCTCCTGTTATAAAAACAGCCTTACCCTTGCCCTGGAACATGGAATAAAATCAATTGCTTTCCCAAATATAAGTACCGGAGTGTACCGGTTTCCCAAGATCCGGGCAGCTGAAATTGCCATCCGTGAAGTCTCCACGTTTCTGGAAAAGCATAAAAAGATTGAACGGATTATCTTTGCCGTGTTCGATGAGGAGAATTATCAAATCTACCGGGGAAAATTGGCGTAAATTATTGAACAATAACGGAATATAACCCAATTATTAAAAGGCATTCCAGATGTTTCGGTGGAACGTTGTGTAGAGACGCCATGCATGGCGTCTCTACTTTGAAAACAACCACAAAAGGTTAGAAAAACGATTATCTTCATGTTTGATTAAACATTGCTGTTCATCATGCGATCATATCCCCGGAAGAATCTCAATGCCATCGACAAGATCACACTCCTCTACCTGTTGATAACCACTATTTTCATTGGGTTAGCATGGAACGATCTGGAAAACAAATTGCTTCCCCTGGGATTTCGTATCCTCTCTATCCTTATTATTTATGCAATGGCTTGTTTTCAGGACCCGTTCCAGGGAGGGGTAATGCGGTTTCTTCGATATGCC
>Ga0315550_1000661_pt1 | contig 21181 bp, 16 predicted proteins | sample SalMarSW160190MG_2_FD_203100 | JGI IMG/M metagenome (GOLD analysis project Ga0315550, IMG submission 203100) | Salt marsh sediment microbial communities from the Plum Island Ecosystem LTER, Massachusetts, United States - Salt Marsh Sediment SW1601-90 ... | reverse complement strand
CGAGCGGAGCGAGGAGTCTCCCAATGCAGGGCGGAGATTCTTCGCTACGCTCAGAATGACGGTTTCGCAGGTGATTTTCATCAACACGCACATGTGCACACCAAGAATTTGGATCTACTGAGTCTGAGATACGGCTGCTACTGAGCCTCTAACAGCCTCCTACTGCTGCAAACCATCCGAGCTATGCCCTCAAGTTGTGCGGTTTCCCTTTCCTTCAAAGAAACGCACAACTGGTGGTTTACCTACTCGACATCTCACCGAGGAGATACCATACCACCAGGTGCGCTGTTTTAGAAAGGCGGGAGTGGATGGGAGTCGAACCCACCGCGGCCCGCTCTGCGCGACCCGCCACCGGTTTTGAAGACCGGGGAAGCCACCGGGCCCCAACCACCCCCAAGTTCGCCGTAAGCATATCGCTTTTCCCGCAAATCGTCAAGTCGGGGCGGCCGGACGCAAATTGACGTCGCGCGGCGGCGGGTCTATAATCACGACAGATCACACAGGAGGAGCACATCTCAATGGTCGGCATTCTCACAGACACGTCCGCCAGCATCCCCGAGCAGTTGGCCCGCAAGCTGGGCATCGAGATCGTGCCCTATTACATTCACCGCGGGCTGGAGAACCTGCGCGACATGGTCGACGTCAAGCCGGCCGAGTTCGCCGAGTGGCTCAAGAGCGCGACCGAGCTGCCAATCACGTCCAACCCCGCCCCCGGCGATTATTTGATCGGCCTGCGGAACCTGGCGGGACGGGTGAAAGAGATCGTCGTGCTGACGATGACCTCAAAAGGAAGCGGCGCTTACCGCTCGTGCATGGCCGCGTTGGACCTGTTCAAGCAGCAGTTCCCCGGCGTGCGCGTGGAGGTGGTGGACACACTGCAGGTGGCGATGTCGCACGGGTGGGCCGCCATCGAAGCGGCGCGGGCCGCCGTGGCGGGCCTCAACCTCGACGAGGTGGCACAGAGGGCGCGCGAGGTGGCACACAAGGGGATGATGATCCAGACTGCCGACACGCTGCGCTACCTGTACATGGGCGGGCGCATCGGCAAGGCCAAGCACCTGGTCGCCTCGCTGCTCAACATCAAGCCGCTGATCAGCATGGAGGACGGGATCATCGTCGCCCTGGGCGTGGCCCGAAGCCGGCTCAAGGCCTACCGCCGCATGGTCGCACTGATGCAGCAGAGAGTGGGAGAAGGCGCGCGCATCAAGGTCGCGTTCACCCACGTGGCGGCGATTGAGCAGTTGGAGACACTGCGGGGGATGGTTGCCGAGCGCTTTGAGTGCGTGGAGACGATCGTCACCGACCTCAGCCCCGTGCTCGCCGTTCACTCCGGGCCGGGGACGGTGGGGGTGAGCTTCTTTCCGATGTAGCGGTAGATTGGTAACTGGTATATTGGTAGATGGTTACCGACCTACCAGTTCCCAATTTATCAACCTACCAGCTCCTAGCCGCTTCCTAACCCGAGACCACTTTCTCTTCAGAAACAGCCTCGGTCGCGACCTCAAGCACACCACCCTCACCGGGCTTGCGCTCGAAAGTCAGTCCATCCTCTCCCGCATCGACCACCACCAAGTCGCCCCGCTCGAACTCGCCACGCAGCAACTGGACGCTGAGCGGACTTTCGACGTGCCGCTGCAACGCTCGCCGCAGAGGGCGCGCGCCGAACTGCGGATCGAACCCCTCGCGGGCCAGCCACGCACGAGCACCGTCGGTCAGTTCAACCGCCAGCCCTTGCTCCGCCAGACGGTCGGCGATCTCGCCCATCTGAAGGTCCACGATCTGCTCCACATCCTCGACCGTGAGATCACCAAAAATGATGATCTCATCGATGCGGTTGAGGAACTCGGGCCGGAAGGTGTCCTTGAGCGCCCGTTCGATCTCGCGATTGGTCTCGTCCTCGTCACGACCGTCCTCACCAGCCCGCAAGAAGCCCAGCGTACCGCTCTTGTGCGCAAACTCGGTCCCCAGGTTCGACGTCATGATGACCACCGTGTTGCGGAAATCGACCAGGCGGCCCTGGCCGTCGGTCAGCCGACCGTCGTCCAGGATCTGCAGCAACGCGCTCCACACGTCCTGATGGGCCTTTTCGATGTCGTCGAACAGGATGACGCGGTAGGGCCGCCGCCGCACCGCCTCGGTGAGTTGCCCGCCCTGCTCGTAGCCAATGTAGCCGGGCGGCGCGCCGAACAGGCGGCTGACGGTGTGATGCTCGTGGTACTCACTCATGTCGATGCGCAGTAGGGTGTCCTCGTCGTCGAACAGGAACCAGGCCAACGTCTTGGCCAGCTCGGTCTTGCCCACGCCGGAGGAGCCCACAAAGATAAAGCTGCCGATGGGCCGGCGCGGGTCCTTGAGCCCCGAGCGACCGCGGCGGATGGCGTCGGCCACGGCGCTCACCGCCTCTTCCTGGCCGATGATGCGCTGGTGAATCGCCTCCTCCATGCGCAGCAGCTTTTCTGCCTCGGTCTCCAGCATCTGCGCCACCGGGATGCCCGTCCAGCTCGCCACCACCTCGGCGATGTCTTCCTCCCCGATCGTCTCGTCGAGCTGGTACTCCTGCTGCCACATCTCGCGCTGCAGGTTGAACTCGGTCTGGACGTTGATGCGCTCCGTCTTGAGCTCGGCGGCCCGCTTGTAATCCTCCACCGCGCTGGCGGCCTCGATCTCGGTCTGCAGTCGCTGGAGCTCCCTTCGCAGTTCCTTCAATTCAGGCGGGAGGGTGTGCAGCGCCACCCGCCGCTTGGCCGCCGCCTCGTCCATCAGGTCGATGGCCTTGTCCGGCAGGTGCCGGTCGGTGACGTAGCGGTGCGAGAGACGCGACGCGGCCACGATGGCCTCCTCGCTGATGTGCACCTTGTGATGCGCCTCGTACCGGTCGCGAATGCCCCGCAGCATCTCGATGGTCTCTTCGACCGAGGGCTCCTCGACAAAGACCGGCGCAAAGCGCCGCTCCAGCGCGTCGTCGCGCTCGATGTACTGGCGGTACTCGTCCAGCGTCGTCGCGCCGATGCACTGCAACTCGCCGCGCGCCAGTGCAGGCTTCATCATGTTGGAGGCATCCATCGCCCCCGAGCCGGCCCCCGCGCCGACGACGTTGTGCAGCTCGTCGATAAATAGGATGATCTCGCCCTCCGAGCGCTGCACCTCCTCAATGGCCCCCTTCAACCGTTCCTCGAACTCGCCCCGGAATCGGGACCCGGCAACCATAGCCGCCAGATCGAGCTGGGCCACCCGTTTGTTCATCAGGATCTCGGGCACGTCGTCGGTGACGATGTTTTGCGCCAGACCTTCCACGATGGCCGTTTTGCCCACCCCCGCCTCGCCGATGAGCACGGGATTGTTCTTCGTGCGGCGGCTGAGGACCTGGATCACGCGTAGAATCTCGCCATCGCGCCCGATGACGGGATCGAGCTTGGCCTCACGCGCCATCTCGGTCAGGTCGCGGCTGTACTTTTCCAGGATGCGGTAGCGCGTCTCGGCCCGCCGGTCGGTCACCCGCTGCCCGCCGCGCACGTCCTTGACGGCGTCGTAGATGCGCTCCTTGGTCACTCCCAGATCGCGCAGGAGGCGCGCCACCGGCGTGTTGCGCTCGCTGGCGATCGACAGGAAGAGGTGTTCCGTCGAGATGTAATTGTCCTTGAGCTTGTTCGCCTCGTCGTTGGCCTGGTCGAGCACGCGCCGCACGCGCGGCGTGATGAAAACCTGTCCCACGCCACCGCCGCCATAGATACCGGCCTTGGGGCTGGCCCTGAGCAGATCGTCCAGGCGCTGCTGCATCTCCTCGACCTCCACGCTCAACCGCTCCAGGATCTGCGGGATCACACCCTCCGGCTGCTCCAACAGGGCCAGCAGGATGTGCTCGGTATCAACCTGTGTGTGTCCGTAGCGCGTCATGATCTCGACCGCCCGTTGGGCCGCATCCTGCGCGCGCTCGGTGAAACGATCCAGTCGCATCATAATTATGATCTCCTTGAATTGAAGCTGCATAGGGGCTCTCGTTTCCCTCCAACCGTAAAACGTAATGCGTGACTCGTAACGGTTTACGTTTTACGCTTTACGAATCAACCTCTATGACAACTACAACTGAATGTCTGACTCTTCCCTTATTAGAGAGTCCTTCTGAAGCGAATTATACCGCACATTGGCCCGTCGGAAAAGGGAATCATCAATTGCTTGCGGTTTAGGCCCAAAAGTCCTATAATTAGAGGCATCAAGGAAAGGAAGGGGTCAGGGATAAAAATGCCCGCCGAACGAATCGAATCTACAGAAAAAGCCTCCGCCAGTCAAGAGAATCCGATGGCAGAGCTGCTGGAACGCTATCTCTGCGACGCCAAGTTGGAGCGCGGACAGATCGTCTCGGGAATCATCGTCCGCGCAAGCCGGAATGCAGTCATTCTGGATGTCGGCGCCAAATGCGAGGGCATCGTACCGGAGCGCGATCTGGAAAGGCTCTCGCCCGCCGACCGCGAGGCCCTCCGTGTGGGCGAAGAGGTCACGGTCTGCGTCATCACGCCAGAGGACGCTAATGGCAACATCATCCTATCCCTCTCCCGGGCGCAACTGGCCCGCGATTGGCGTAGGGCAGGAGAGCTGTTCAAGAGTCAAGAAACCATCGAAAGACCGGTCACCGGGTGCAACAAGGGTGGCATCATTGTCTCGTTCGGGAGAATACGCGGATTTGTGCCAGGCTCACATCTGACCACGTCCCACGTCGCCGACCAGTCGGCAACCGGTCAAGACAGCGACTCCCGCTGGGAAGCTCTGCTTGGAGAGACGCTGCCGCTCAAGATCATTGAGGTCGACCAGAAACGCAACCGCTTGATTTTCTCCGAAAAGATGGCTGTGCGCGACCAGCGCAAGAGCCGACGCAAGAGGCAGTTGGATGAGCTGACCGAGGGGGACGTGCGTCGAGGAAAGGTCATCAACCTGGCCGACTTTGGTGCCTTTGTCGATCTGGGCGGCGTCGATGGACTCATACACGTATCTGAACTCTCCTGGAAGCGCGTCGCACACCCAAGTGAGGTGGTGGAGGCGGGACAGGAACTGGACGTCTACGTGTTGAAGGTGGACAGGGACCGCCAGCGGGTTGCGCTGAGCCTCAAGCGATTGCAGCCCGACCCGTGGCTCTCGGTGGAAGAGAGATACCAGGAAGGGCAACTGGTCGAAGGCGTCATCACCCGCTTGGCCAAGTGGGGGGCCTTTGCCAGCGTAGTCGGCGACGAGGCTATTGAAGGACTGGTCCACATATCGGAACTGACCGACAAGCCCGTGGTCCATCCCCGCGAGACCATCAAACCCGGCCAGGTCGTCACGCTGCGCATCATCGGCCTGGATGCAGAGAACCACCGCCTCTCGTTGAGCTTGAAGCGAGTGGACCAAGGAGAATTCAGAGGCGCAGACTGGAAAGCAACACTTGCGGCAGATCAACCCGAGCCTCAAAGCTCGCTCTCAGCCGCGCTTTCCGACGTCATCGCGTCTTCCGAGGAGGGGCTTCCGAACACCAAGCAATGAGGGATACTGTGGTATGTAAAAATGGTGAACGGTGAAGCTATGGATAAGCTAACGAGATTTTTTACCGAAGATGCCCGACGCGCACTCAAATGGGCCCAGCGCGAAGCCAGTCGGATGAACCACGCTCGACTCGGCACAGAGCACCTACTGCTGGGGCTCTTGCGCGAGAAAGACGGAGTTGCCAGCCGCGTGCTGCGTGAGCTGGGACTTCAATCTGGCGATGTGCAGCATATGGTCGAGAGGCTCAGCACCACACGGTCGAGCTCACATTTCCCCGATGCCGACATCGATCTCTCCCCGCGCACCAAGCGGGTGCTTGAATTGGCTAAAGACGAGGCACGCCGCCGGGGCGATTCCCGCATAGACACACATCACATCCTGCTGGGCATGGTCCGCCAGGGTGATGGTACCGCACTGGAAGTGCTCAATCACCTGGGGGTCACAGGCGAGCAGGTGCGTCTTTACACCGACCGACTGCTGCAACGCCAGCCGGTCTCGGCTGGAAGTCGCAGGCGGTCGACCACCAGGTCAGGTAAGCCATCGCTGGTGGATCAACTGGCCATCGATCTGACCGCTCTGGCCGAGCAGGATAAACTGGACCCCGTCATCGGCCGGCAGCAAGAGATCGAGCGTGTGATCCAGATCCTGGCCCGCCGGACAAAGAACAACCCGGCGCTCATCGGTGACCCCGGCGTGGGCAAGACGGCCATCGTCGAGGGACTGGCCCAGCGCATCGTCGATGGCCAGACACCTGACCCACTGTTGGACAAACGGGTGCTCCAATTGGACGTCGGCTCCCTGGTCGCCGGGACGATGTACCGGGGACAGTTTGAGGAACGCCTCAAGAAGATCATCGCCGAGCTCAAAGAAAGCGACAACATCCTGTTCATCGATGAGGTTCACATGCTCGTCGGGGCCGGGTCGGCCGGCTCCACGGTGGATGCGGCCAACCTACTCAAGCCTGCACTCGCCCGGGGCGAGCTGCAATGCATCGGCGCGACCACGTTGGAGGAATACCGCAAGCATATCGAGTCGGACGCCGCCCTGGAGCGACGCTTCCAACCGGTGACGGTCGACGAACCGACGATCGAGGAAACGATCGATATCTTGCACGGCATCCGGCCCGCCTACGAGGACCACCACGCGCTGCGCATCAGCGACGAGGCTTTGGAGACCGCGACCCGTCTGGCGGCCCGTTACATCTCCGACCGCTACCTGCCGGACAAGGCGATCGACGTGATCGACGAGACGTCTTCCCGCGTGCGCATGTACAAATCCCCTCAAGCCAAGAACCTGCGCGAGTTGTTCGCCAAATTAAAGGTCACACAGCGGGCCAAAGAGAAGGCCATCGAGGAACATCGCTACGAGGACGCCGCGTCGCTGCGCGACGAGGAGATCGCGCTGGAGGAGCAATTGCAATCCCTGCGCGTCAAGCGAGACTTGGAAAACGCCGTCGTCGTCAACCCCGAAGACGTGGCAGAAGTCGTCTCCATGTGGACGGGCATCCCGCTGACCCAGTTGCACAGCACCGAATCGGAGCGGCTGCTACACATGGAAGAAGAACTGCACAAGCGCATCGTGGGCCAAGACGAGGCCATCACGGCGATCTCCAAGGCAGTGCGCCGGGCGCGCGCCGGGCTCAAGGATCCGCGCAGGCCCATCGGCTCTTTTATCTTCCTTGGTCCCACCGGCGTGGGCAAGACGGAGCTGGCCAAGGCGCTGGCCGAGTTCATGTTCGGCAGCGAGGACGCGCTGATCCAGCTGGACATGTCCGAGTTCATGGAGCGCCACAGCGTGGCGCGCCTGGTCGGCGCGCCCCCTGGCTACGTGGGCTACGACGACGCCGGGCAGCTCACCGAGACCGTCCGCCGCAAGCCCTTCTCCATCGTCGTCTTTGACGAGGTGGAAAAAGCCCATCCCGAGGCCTTTAACATGCTGCTGCAGATCATGGAAGAGGGCACCCTGTCCGACGCCCGGGGCCGGAAGGTGGACTTTCGTAACGCGATCCTGATCATGACCTCCAACGTCGGGGCAGAACTGATCAAGCGCCAGAAAGGACTGGGTTTCGTCATCCAGCACGACGACGAAACGGCCGCCGAGCAGGATTACGACGTGATGCGCGAAAAGTTGCTCGAAGAGCTGAAGCGCACTTTCCGTCCCGAGTTCCTCAACCGGGTCGATAGCGTCATCGTGTTCCACGCCCTCAGCCGGGAGGACATCGCCCAGATCGTAGATCTGGAGCTGGACAAGGTGCGCGAGCGGGTAGCCGAATGCGACACGAACCTGGATGTGACGGACGCGGCCAAGGAACTGCTGGCCAAGGAGGGGTACAGCGACGAGTACGGCGCCCGGCCGCTCAAGCGCGTCATCCAGAACCGGGTCGAGGATGCCCTCTCCGACGCGATCCTGGAATGCCGGTTCGACGAAGGCGGTACCATACTGGTGGACGCCGAAGGCGACGAAATCGTGCTCCGGCAAGTAGAGAGAGAGGAAGAACCCTCCAAAGAACTTGTCGCAGCCTGACAAAAACAAAAACCTCCGCGGTATGACCCCGGAGGTTTTTGTTTTGAAAAGAGGTAATTATGAAAACCACCCGCCGCGAGTTCATCCGCCACGTGGGCGTTGCGCTGGGGTCGCTGATGGCCATGCGTTGCGTGCCAGTCAGCTGCTATGAGCCTCTCCCCGAACCCATCACGCCTTCGCCCACAGGGTCCAACGCCGGCCCAATTTGGACCGATCTCCGCGAATGCTGGGTAGACCTGGGGAATCCCGACCTCCAATCCTTCGAGGACACCGATTTTCCCCGCGAGCTGCGCCAGCGGCATGACGACGCCCTGGCTGCCCTGGTAGCCGGTGGGGAGCTTGACGCCGCCGTCGCCGACGAGATCGCCGCTGCCTTCGAGGAAGCCGTCGCCCACATCCAGCGCCAGCAGGCCTCCTGCTACCTGTTTCAGCCCCCCGGGTTCACCCCGCGCGAAAACCTAGTGCAGCAGGCCCAGATACTGGACGAGATGGCCAAGGAAGGAGACCTCGACGCCGAGACGGTGGCACAGGCTCAAGAAGCGCTGGAGCGCGACATCGCTTGGTTGGCTCAGTTCCACGCCGGAGAAATACCGGGGGAAATGGACGAGATCGAGGTCACCCCAGAGGCCGCCGAGACAGCGCGCATCCTGGTCGAGTTGCTGCTAGGTGATCAAGGGTTTGGAGATTCGTAGGCTTCTTCCACCAGCGGCACGATGACGCGCCAGTCGTACCGCGCCTCGACGAAAACGCGCCCGGCTCGCCCCAGCGACGCGCGCTTTTCCGGCGCGTTCAGCAGCGAGACCACCGCCCGGGCAAAATCCTCCGCCGTGTCGGCCAACAACAGCTCTTTGCCGTGTGTCACCGGGAACCCCTCCGCCCCCAGAGTCGTGGAGACCACCCCCTTGCCCATTGCCAGCGCCTCCAGGATCTTGAACCGCGTCCCGCCCCCCATGCGCAGCGGCACCACGTACACCGCCGCTTCGGCGATGTAGGAGCGCGTGTCCTCCACAAAACCGGTCAGCGTCACCGCCGGATCGTCCTGCAGCACGTCCAGCCGCCGGTGGGGCCGCTGCCCGACGGCGAAAAAGCGCGCGTCTTCCACCTGCGTCCGGATGCGCGGCAGCACCTCCCGGGCGAACCACAGCACGGCATCCACGTTGGGACGGAAATCCATCGTGCCGGTGAAAACGAGTGCGTTTTTGAGATCCAGAGATTGGAGATTGGAGATTTTAGGTCGGTAGGCCCGTGTGTCGATGCCGTTCGGGACGACGGTTATATGGGCATCGGGGACGAGCTTGCACAGCGCTGCCGCGTCGGCTTCCGAGACGGCCAGCACGCGATCGGCGCGACAACAGGCCTGCACCTCGTAATCCAACAACCGCTGCCACTGGACAAAGGAGTAGACCGCGCCCAGCCAGCGGGAGGGGATGCGCAGGTCGGTGAGGAAGGCGCGCTTTTGGAGCAGGTACTCGCAGTTGTGATCGTCGAAGACGACGAGAGGGCGTAGCGACTTGCCCCCCCTCTGTCCCCCAAAAAGTGGGGGGGAGGAAGGAGAGGGTGGATAAACGGCATCAATGACGTCGAGATACGGCGCCATCTCGATCCCCTCGACGTGGACCACGTCGAAGGACTCACGCTTCAGCCAGGCTCTCAGGCGCTCGGCGTACGCCTCGGATACCAAGCGCAGCGCCATGTCGGGCTTGGGGGTGGTTAGTATAGCGCGCAGGCGTGTGCGGAGCGAGCGCAGCGGTGGTTCGACGGTCTCGACGCGGCCTGCCCATGCCCCCCCTCTGTCCCCCAAAAAGTGGGGGGGAGAAAAAAGTATGTTTCCCCCACCTTGGGAGGGAGTAGGCAGTGTGCTCTTCCCTTTCCTCCCCCCCAAACGGGGGGGGATAGAGGGGGGGGAAGCGAAGGAGAGCACCGCCACCCCGTGGCGCTCGGCGAGGTCGGAGATCAGGCCCCAGTTGCGCATCGCCGTGCCCTTGTGCGGCGGGTAGGGCAGTTGGGGAGTGAGGAAAAGGATCTTCATGATTGCCTTTTAACACATCGGTTGTATACTGGCCCCCGAGCGAAGGTGATTTTACCCGATCTGCGTTGACAGGGCAAGCAAACATCACAAGAGAAACAACAATGAACAAATTCCCCAGAACTACCGCCGGCGGAGTGAGCCTGCCGCGAATGATCATCGGCACCAACTGGTTCCTCGGCTACTCGCACACGAGCCTGGCCAAGGACACGTTCATCAAGGAGCTGCAGACCCGCGAGCGCATCGCGGAGGTGCTGGGCGTTTTTCTGGAGCACGGCATCGACGCGGTGATGTCGCCACCCTCCCAGGATATGGAGGAGGCGATCCGTGAGGCGGAGGACGAGGCTGGGCGGCGGATGATCCGCATCCTGACGCCCATTTTCGCCCCCCTGCCTGATGGCGATCCTGAGAGCAGGCCCGAGGTGATGTTCGATCAGGCCAAGGCGCTCGGCGCGACCTTCTGCCTGCCACACCAATGGGTGACGGACACGCTGGTCGACCGCATGCACCGCGTCATCCGCGATATCGACAAGTACACGGCGATGATCCGGGAGCGGGAGATGATCCCCGGGCTCTCGACTCACATGCCGGAGACGGTCGTCATCGCCGACAAGACGGAAGCCGACGTCGAAACCTACATTCAGATCTATAACGCGGCGGGGTTCCTCATGCAGGTCGAGGCCGACTGGGTCATGCGCATCATCAGCGAGGCAAAAAAGCCGGTGATGACGATCAAGCCGCTGGCGGCGGGCAAACTGCTGCCGGTGGTCGGGCTGGCGTTTGTGTGGAACACGATCCGCGACCAGGACATGGTCGTCATCGGCACGACCACGCCGGACGAAGCGCGCGAGGTCATCGACCTCTCGCTGACCCTGTTGGAACGCAGGATGCCGGACAACCCATTACAGCGAACGCGGAGCAAAAGATCGCTGGAGTAGGCGCGGTTTGGGACCGCGCACGATTGGAAATTGCAGCTACTTGAGCACCTCTCGGTAAACGGCCAGCGTTTCGCGGGCGGCCTTATCCCAGGTGAAGCGCGCTGCCTGCTCTAGCCCTCGCTCCCGCATTCGAACCCGCAGCGTTTCATCCATCAGCACGCGAGTCAGTGCCCGGGCAATGTCCTCGGGGTCGTCCGGGTTCACCAGCAGACCGGCCTGCCCCACCACCTCCGGCAGCGAGGCCCGGTCGGAGACGACGACGGGGGTGCCAAAGCTCATCGCCTCCAGCGCGGGCAGACCGAACCCTTCGTAGAAGGAGGGCGTGGTCAGCAGGGCAGCGGCACTGTACAATCCTGGCAAGTCGGCGTTGGGCACGTCTTGGAGAAAGCACACGTGCTCGGTCAGACGCAACACCTCGACGCGCTCAAAGATCTCGTCGTACAGCCATCCCTTGCCACCGACCAGTACCAGCGGTTCATCCGTCGTCCGCGCATCGCGCAGCAGACGATAGGCCTGCAGCAACCCCGGGAGGTTCTTGCGCGGCTCCAGCGTCCCGACGAAGAGCGGATATCCGGGCTTTAGACCATATTTCGCGACGATCCTTCTCGCCTCGGCCTCAGCGAGCGGGCGGTAAGTTGGGTCCGCAGCCAGATGCACGACGGTGATTTTTTCCGGCTCAATGCTCAACATCGAGACCAAATCCGCCTTGGTGGCATGCGAATCGGCCAGGATGTGATCGGCGCGTCTTACCGCCCACGCGATCCGCCCGTTATAGTAGCGGCGGCTTTCGGCGGTGAGGAACTGGGGATAGTAGAGAAAATTCAAATCGTGGACGGTGATCACCGAGCGGCGATAGCCAAAGGCAGGCGGGATGAAATCGGGGCTGTGGAGCAGGTCAAGCCCCAGCGGCGTCACCTCTACCCCTAACGCCCAACGTTCCAACCGGTGATGCGCGGGCGTCCAACAGGCAACGGAGCGAAAGTTGACCGTCGGGAGAGGAGGGTTATGATCCTTTCGACTGTGCAGGACGCAATAATCCGTCTCTGCATCAAGCACAGCCAGGGCCCTGATCAATCGCAGCGCGTAGGTGCTGATCCCTCCGCGGGTGTAATGGGCGATGCGAACGTCGATGCCAATGCGCATGTCAACTCCACGACCATTATATAAGCGCTCGATAGCCTGTCAACCGAACGGCTACCTATAAAAGGGCAATCGCGGCTGTACCGCGATTGCCTAGGTGCGCTTCGCGCACCCGTGCACGAAGTGCACCCGTTGCCTGTGACAAGGATTGATGTTATAATCACGCCAACACAAGGGGGAACCAAATGGCCAAGACAGCGATTCAGCCGATGGAAATGACCCAGGTGACGCAAATGCTCCAGTGGTTGGAGGAGGAGCGCCGTAAGGACAAGACCCTCATCGCCGCGCTGCAAGAGCAAGTGCGAGGCCGAGAAGAGCTAATTTCCCAACAGTCGGCACAGATACAGGAACTGCAAGTCAAGATGACCAACGTGCAGAACCTGATCGCGCAGGTAACCAATTTCGAGGAGACCGTCTCGAACTATAAGAGTGAGGTGGTCTTTGAGCTCGACCGGCGAGAAGAGGCACGAAAAAAGGAAAAGGCCGAATCCGAGCGGCTGCGCAAAATGGAGCACGAGGCCATCATCGATCACCTGGGGCAGTTGGACAAGGCAATCAAGGTGATACCTCGCTACGACGAGGCGTTGAAAGCCCGCCAGGCCGAGGACCAACGGTTAAGCGAGAACATCCAGCGCCTGGAGGTGGCCATCAAGGATCTGGAGAAACGGTCCGACGACCGCGTACAATCCGTCACCTATCTGGAGGAGCAGCGCCGCACCGACAACCGCCGCATCGCCGAGCTGGAACACGACACCACCGAGCTGCGCAAAAAGGTCGAAGGCCTGGCAGCCAAGCTGCCACTCCTGGAAGAGACCGTCCAGAAGCAAAAGACGCGCATCGACGAGGCCATCGAAGAGACGAAAAAGTACGAGAAACCCATTGAGGAACTGCGCGTATCCGACTTTCAGCGCGAGCAAAAGATGAAGCAGTATCTCGACCAGGGCGAACAGGTAGCCAAGGAACTGGCGCGCGTCGTGCAGCAAACGCAAGGATTTATAGAGCAGGAGCAGGCCGTCAAGCGGACGTTGGACAAGGCCGAGACCTTCCAGGCGCGGATCGAAAAGCGCCAGAACGAGGTGGCCGAGATGCAGCGGCTGGCCGAAGACCGGGTCAAACGCCAGTGGGAAGAGTGGCAGAACGCCCGGCAGAAGGAACAGAAAAAGCGCCAAATCGTCCTGGACGAGCAGTGGCGCGCCCAGGGAAACACCAACCAGGAACTCGTCAAGCGGATCGAGCCGCTAGAGGCCCAGGCCAAAGTCCACCAGGATTACATCGAGTCGCTTTTCGATTCCCGCCGCATGGACGCCCACCGCAAGCTCGAAGCCTTACAAGGAGAGGTCGAGCGAGAGGAGCAGGCCTTCACCCAGGCACGCCAAGCCCTGCGTAGCGAATCATAGGGAGCAGCAAATAGATGCACGTCATCGGTACCGCCGGCCACGTAGACCACGGCAAATCCACGCTCGTCCTGGCCCTCACGGGCATCGATCCCGACCGGCTGCGCGAGGAAAAAGAGCGGGAGATGACGATCGACCTGGGCTTTGCCTGGCTCACGATGCCCAGCGGCGAGCCGGTGGGCATTGTGGACGTGCCCGGCCACCGGGATTTTATCGAGAATATGCTGGCGGGCGTGGGCGGCATCGATGCCGCCCTGTTCATCGTCGCCGCCGACGAGGGCGTGATGCCGCAGACGCGAGAGCATCTCGCCATCCTCGACCTGCTGGGCGTCGATAGGGGTGTCGTCGCGCTGACCAAGACGGACGTGACCGAGAGCGAGGAGTGGATCGAATTGGTCTCCGCCGACGTATCAGAGACGCTGGAGGGCACGGTGCTGGAGGGAGCGCCCATCATCCCCGTCTCCGCCCGCACCGGGCAGGGCCTGGACGAACTGACGGCGGCGCTGGAGGACATGCTCGCTGACATCGAGCCCCGCCGCGACCGCGGGCGCCCCCGGCTGCCCGTCGATCGCGTGTTTACCATCAGCGGATTCGGCACCGTCATCACCGGCACCTTGGCCGACGGCGTGTTCGAGGTCGGCCAAGAGGTCGAGATCCAACCCCAGGGACTCAAGGCGCGCGTGCGCGGGCTGCAGACGCACAAGGAAAAAGTCGAGCAGGCCGTGCCGGGAAGCCGCGTGGCGATGAACCTCAGCGGCGTCAGCAAGACGGACGTCGCGCGGGGAGACGTCGTCACGACGCCCGGCTGGCTGCGCTCCACCGTGTTGGTAGACGTACAACTGCGCTACCTCCCTGCTGCGCCCCGCCCGCTACGGCACAACGCGCAGCTCAAGTTCTTTTCCGGCGCGGCAGAGACGATGGCCCGCGTGCGGTTGCTGGGGCAAGATAGATTGCAGCCCGGGGAAACAGGTTGGGCTCAACTGCGCCTCAAGGAGCCGGTGGCGGTGGTCAAAGGCGACCGGTTCATCGTCCGCGTCCCCTCTCCCCCGGCGACGGTGGGCGGCGGCGTCATCATAGAACCCCACCCGGGCCGCAGACACCGCCGCTTCCGCCCCGAGGTGATCGACCGCCTGGAGACACTCGCCCGGGGCTCTCCCGCCGAAATCCTGCTGCAGGTCCTCGAACGACGCGGGCCAACGGTCGCACGCGAACTGCTCTCCGCCAGCGGATTGGGCGACGCCGCACCAGAGGCGTTGGCGCAGTTGATCGACGAGGGCCAAGCCGTCGCGTTGGGAGAGGATGGAGGAAGCAAGAAGCAAGACTGGGCATCCAGCGGTCGGCTGCTTGCTGCCCGTTCTTGGTGGTCGGCGTTGACAGAGACCCTCGGGCGCGAGCTTTCCGCCTACCACGCCAAGTTTCCCCTACGAGCGGGAATGGCGCGCGAGGCGCTGCGCAGCGGACTCAAGCTGGACGCCAAGGTGTTTAACGCGGCGATGGCGCACGCCGCTGCCCAGGACATCGTCGTAGAGGAGGGGGCCACCGTCCGGCTACCATCCCACGAGGTGCGCCTCACCCCCGACCAGCAGCAGCGCGTCGATACACTGCTGGCCCAGTTCCGCCGTCAGCCCTATGCGACGCCCTCGTACAAAGACAGCGTCGCCACCGTGGGAGAGGAGGTGCTGGGCGTGCTGGTCGCCCGCGGCGATCTGGTGCAGGTCTCGCCGGAGGTACTGTTCCTACCCCAGACCTACGAGGAGATGGTCGCCCGCATCCGCGCGCACGTCGAACAAGTGGGTAGCATCACCCTGGCCCAGGTGCGCGACACGTTCCAGACCAGTCGTAAGTACGCACAGGGGTTGCTGGAGCATTTGGATGAGGTTGGGGTGACGAAGCGAGTCGGGGATAAGAGGGTGCTAAAGTAAGGTGGAATGATGAGTATAAGAGATGATTATCGAGACTTTTTGCAAAGACTGAAGCTGTTGGTAAGCAAACGCCCAGATCTCATTATAATGACCCTCAGCAATATCTTTACCATGCGGTTGATTGGCAACAAGACACACGGCGATCTTGCTGAAATAGCGATTGCAGAGTTTGTCAATCAGTATATGTACGATTTCCGATCCACCCAGTCGGAAAGGATCTATATCGTGCAAAATCCCATGAGGAAGACATCGCTGTATTCAATGAGATAACAGATGCCGAATTTTCGATAAGTCTGAAGGCATATGGTGTCGGACCACTTCAACTATCAACCGACAGGGACTTTAGGATGTTCCCTCGCCTCGAGAGGGAAGGAGAATACATAACCGGGCAAGAGCAAATCGAAGAGATATTCAATGCCCCCGCATTTGCTGAATTCAATGACATTAACGTTCTTCCCCTCATCTACGATGAGAGAAGAAAGCGCTGCAATATAATGGTATTTGACTATGCGTTGGCTAAGCAAAGCACTCACGTCATCAAGCGAGAAGAAAAGGGCCGAGGGCGGAAACACCCCGTTTACCGTTTCTATGATGAACAGGGGGATTACATTTGTGAAGTACGGTATGGTGATGCTGCCGCCAACGCTCTTCAGCGGGGTTTGTGGACTCACACAAGAAACGCTATGGCATACTTCAACAGCATAACTGGTGGTTGGATTGACTATTCCCACAACCTTGTTCTGGTTGAGTTGTTTTCACATGCGTTAGTGTCTTCCGTCTCCGGACATTCTGTAGCTCTCGAGAAAATCAAAGAAGACATCAAGGAACTACAAAAGGGACAGAGGGAGGGATAGCAGTGCTGCAGCAGTTACCACTCTTCGAGGATTACGTGACGCCAGAAACCGAAGGCATAAAGTATGCTGGGTCAAAACTGAAGCTATTACCCTATATTTTGCAATTAGTCAATGAAGTCAGGCCTTGCACTATTCTCGATGGCTTTTCGGGCACAACGAGGGTTGCACAGGCTCTCGCACAGTTGGGGTATCGGGTCATAGCGAACGATGTCGCGATCTGGTCGAAGGTGTTTGGAACGTGCTATCTGTTGAACAAGAGACCAAGAAGCTATTACAAAGACTTGATAAGTCACTTGGACGCCTTGCCCGGACGAGATGGGTGGTTCACGGAGAATTACGGCGGATTACCCAATGGAGGTGCTTCCAAGCAAGCAGATAGTCTCAAGAAACCTTGGCAGATTCACAATACGAGAAAACTGGATGCCATACGAGAAGAGATTGACAGGGCGGAACTAGATGAATGGGAACGATCTGTAGCATTGACGAGCCTCATCTTGGCACTGGATTCTGTTGATAATACGCTGGGGCACTATGCAGCATATCTGAGAAAATGGTCTGCTCGTTCATTTAATACTATGGTCTTGAAGGTCCCCCAACTCTTTGTACCTGAGACTAGTCATCTGGTTTTCCAGGAAGACATATTCGATCTCCTCGACAAGATAGAAGTTGACTTGGCGTATTTCGACCCTCCTTACGGATCGAATAATGAGAAGATGCCGCCTTCGAGGGTGCGCTACGCCGCTTACTATCACGTTTGGACCACAATCTGCTCGAATGACAAGCCCAAGTTGTTTGGAAAGGCCAAGAGACGTATTGACACGAGAGATAAACTAGCAGCTTCTATATTCGAGGAGTATCGCCGCAATGAAGAAACCGGCAGATTCATAGCCGTAGAAGCAATTGAGCGGCTATTGGAAAGTGTAAGAGCCAAGCATATCATCCTTTCCTATAGCTCCGGTGGAAGAGCCACCGCTCAAGGCCTTGATCAGGCCATTTCAAAATGTGGAAAGATCAGAAAAGCCGTAGAAGTTGATTACAAGAAGAACGTGATGGCCGGGATGACCTGGACAAATGAATGGGTCACAGACGCCGGGAAGCCTCACAAAGAGTTTCTTTTCCTGATCGAGAAATAGCAAAGCCTAGCCAGCAGTCACAGCAGACCAATAGATCACGTTTCACGAATCACGCTTCACGTTCTTCAGCCCCTCCAATCGCTCGATGATTTCCTTCTCGTACCCGTGGCCCTTGGGCTGGAACCAGCCGCCTTCGATCCCCTCCGGCATGTAGCGCTGCTCGACCCATCCCTCGGGGTAGGCGTGGGGATACTTGTACCCCTCGTGCTCCCCTATGGTCTGTTTGTAGTGATCGCGCAGCTTGCCGCCAAAGACCTCGCTCTTGTCGCGCAGGTAGACCGGCACCGGCCCGGCGCCGCGCTCCTTGATCTCATCTAGCGCGCTCCAATAGGCCCCCACAGAGTTTGACTTGGGCGCGGTGGCCAGGTAGAGCGTCGCCATCGCCAGATGATACTGCCCCTCCGGCAATCCCACCCACTCGAACGCCTGGGCGCAGGCGTTGACGACCACCACGCCGTTGGGATCGGCCAGGCCGATGTCCTCCCCGGCCAGGATGTAGAGGCGGCGCAGGATAAAGCGCGGGTCCTCGCCGGCGGCGACCATCTTGGCCAGCCAATACAGCGCCGCGTCGGGATCGCTGCCGCGCACCGACTTGATAAAGGCGGAGATGGTATCGTAATGCGCGTCGCCCCCCTTGTCGTAGCGCAGCGCGCGCTGCTGGATCGATTCCTCGGCCACGGCCAGGGTGACGTGGATCACCCCGTCGGCAGGCGTGGTGCTCTCCACGGCCAACTCTAGCGCGTTGAGCGCAGACCGGGCGTCTCCGCCGGCGACGCTCACCAGGTGGGCCAGCGCGTCGTCGTCGAGCTGCACAGTGCGCGAACCATAGCCGTGCTCGGCGTCGGCGAGCGCGCGCCGCAGGATCGTTCGCACGTCCTCATCGGTTAGCGACTTGAATTGGAACACGCGGGAGCGAGAGACCAGAGGGCCGATCACCTCAAAGTAGGGATTCTCCGTCGTCGCGCCGATGAGGATGACGGTACCGTCCTCGACGTGGGGCAGCAGCGCATCCTGCTGGGCGCGATTCCAGCGGTGGATCTCGTCCACCAGCAGGATGGTGCGCGTGCCATACATCCCGCGTCGGTCCTTGGCCTCCTTGATCACGCGCCGCAGATCGGCCACGCCGGCCAGCACGGCGCTGATGGTCTCAAAGTGGCTGGCCGTCGTGTTGGCGATGACCATGGCCAGCGTCGTCTTGCCGGTGCCCGGCGGCCCCCAGAAGACGAGCGAGGAGAACAAGCGATCGGCCTCGATGGCCCGCCGCAGCAGCCGCCCCTCTCCGACGATGTGCTCCTGGCCGACGAACTCATCGAGGGTGCGCGGGCGCATGCGCGCCGCCAGAGGGGCCTCGCGCTGAATCTGCTCCTGACGGCTGTGCTCAAACAAGTCCATCGAAACCCTCACGGGATGAAAAACGTATAGGTCCCCGCCAGACTGTCCGCCAGCGGCGCGATGACCTGGGGAAAGAGCCCGACCCCCACAGATGCCGCCACCACCATGATCACGACGGCAGCCGTCAGCCAACCTTCACCCGGGTTCAGCGAGATGACGCTGCGATCCTCCGGCGCGCGCGGACGCATCAGCAGGGCGGAGAACCTACGCCACACGCCAATCATCACACTCACGCTAGCCAGCAGGAGAAACAGTGCCGTCCCCAGGCTCGATGGCGCCAGCGCACGACAGAGCGCCCAACGCCCGACAAACCCGGCGCTGATCGGCAGCCCGGCAATCGAAAGGGATCCAAAGACCACCGCCACGGTGCTCCACGGCGCCTGCCATCCCAACCCGCGCAGATCGTCCGGCACAAGATCGCCACCGCCTCCGCACGCCCGCAGGCCACCCAAACCGGCTGCCATCAGAGCCAGACCAAAAGGCCGCACCGATAACGACAGGAGAACGAGGGACACCCCCAACCTGCTGTTCAGCCCCAAGGCCACGAGGGCCGCACCGCTGTCCACCAGCGCCGCGTATCCCATCAGTGAGCCCAACCGACGCTGGGCCGGCGCTAGCAGCGCCCCGATGATGACCATGGCCACACCAACCCCAGAGAGCAAAGGAGTGAAGAGAGGATGGCTACCGAGCCAAGGATAGGTCTCTAAAAAGTCTAGCAGCAGAAACCAAACCGCGCCATTGCCAACGGTGAGGACGAACGCGCCTGCTAGGGGCAAGCTATCGCCGGCGACGGCAGTCACCCAGGTATGGAAAGGCACAGCGCCCAGCAGCAGTGCGAATGAAATCGCCAACAAGATAGAGGCTGAGGTGAGCAACTCTGTCTCATCAGGCGTGACGGCGTATCGCTCCAGGAGCCAGTGGGTGACCAACACCCCGGGGAGAGCCAGGGTCGTGAACGTCAGATAGCGCAGTCCCCCTCGGGTAGGCGCTCGTCCCTCAGCCTGCAGTGCAAAGACAGACAATGCCGCGGCCATTTCGAGGAACAGGGCCGCATAGATGAGCGGCTTGACCAACAGCGTGGCGCTCAACAGGCTGAGCAGACCCAGCCCCATGGGAAAGAACAGCGATCGCGGAGCAAAGCGCCAAGCCAGGGAAAAGAGACCGGCGGAGGCAAAGAAAAGAAACGCCATGGCCATGCGGTCGGATGGCTCGAAAACCAGCTCGCGCCCGAGAAAGGTCACCGCCTCGCCCATCGCGATCTGGCGACCGCCCCACGCCTGCACCGGCTGATCCAACGGCAAAGTGACGGCGGCAAAGCCCAACGCCAGCGCCGTTCCGACAGCCAGCCACGCCGCCAGCGTAGAGAGCCGGCGGAGCAGGATATACACAATGCCCGCCACCGCCAGAGGGAGAACGAGCAGCAGGAGTGCACCAGAAATCACGACGCGCCCTCCTCGGCAGCGCCGGCCGCCTGAACGGTTCTCAGGTAAGCGGCGGCCAGGGCAATGAGGAAGCTTACCCCACCGAGCAGTCCAGCCACGGCTAAACTCGGCTCCAGGGCCACGTAAAACAGGTCGAAACCGGATAGAAAAGTCAGCAAACCCAACCCTACCTGCATCGGAGACTCGCTGATTCCAATCAGCAGCACCCCCAGCCCGGCCAGCAGATAGCAGGCCAGCGTGATATCACGGGGCACTTCGGTCTCTGGCAGGGGAATACGCAGGGCGGCCGTGTACGCCGCGACAGCGATCAGGATCACGGCCAGAAGATGGAAGGACGCCCGAGCCGACATCACCCAGCGTTGCCAGCGCTGCGCCGGAGCGGGACCCTCGCCCTCTACCGGCTTCTCAAGCACGTCGGCGCGTCGCTCGGTCAGGTAAAACACCATACAGATCAGCCAGCCGATCAGTCCCTTGACCGCAGCCACCTCCATCTGAATCTGCCGGGTCAACAACAGGACCACGAAAAAGTACTGCACGGTGAGGGCAATCACGTTCAGTCGCCAGTCCCGGGCGACGACCAATATCCCGGCGGTGATGAGCAGACCGGCCACAGCCGGCATGGCAGCCAGAAAGGAAATACTCCTCACCAGGTCCAAAAGCGTCGGCATTATTGACTACTCCAGATTAACAGGAGAAGGAGGAATATCAACAACGACCACAGCAGCGCCCCTGCCCCGCCCACGACCTCGTCAACCGCACGGAGCGCACTCAACCCTCTCTCCAGCGCACCGACGAGTGCATCGTAGAGCCACTCTAACCGCAGCAGGTCATGGAGCGCATCAAGCAGAAGGGTCATCCTTTGGCGTATATTCTCATCCTGCCAGACCAGCACTCCCCCAACGGATA
>Ga0315550_1000660_pt1 | contig 21182 bp, 14 predicted proteins | sample SalMarSW160190MG_2_FD_203100 | JGI IMG/M metagenome (GOLD analysis project Ga0315550, IMG submission 203100) | Salt marsh sediment microbial communities from the Plum Island Ecosystem LTER, Massachusetts, United States - Salt Marsh Sediment SW1601-90 ... | reverse complement strand
CTCGAAACATTCAGCGGGAGGTCGGACGAATCGACGACGCCCTTGATGAACCTGATGTACGGGGGAAGCAGTTCCTCGCAGTGGTCCGTGATCTGGACCCTCCTTACATAAAGGGCCGGACCGATCTTGTAGTCCTTGAACAGGATCCCGAGAGGCGCCTTCGAGGGTATAAAAAGCAGCGCAACGAATTCCGACGTGCCTTCGGACCTGTAATGGATCACCTCGGCCGGATCCCCGAAATCGTGGGAGATGTGCCGGTAGAACTCTTTGTACTCGTCATCGCCCACCTCGGGCCTTTCCTTGAGCCAGATCGCCTTTCGGGAGTTCAGGACCTCTTCCTGCTTCACCTTGATCTTTTTGCCTTTTTCGGATTCCAGTTCCGATTCCTTCTCCACGTCCATGACAATGGGATGTTCGATGTAGTCCGAATACCTCCTGACGATTTGCCGGATCTCCCACTCTTCGAGATATTTCGTCTCCTCCTCCTTCAAATGGAGGATGACATCGGTGCCGGGCTTCTCCCTGTCGGTCTCTTCCACCGTAAATGTACCGTCGACGGTCGAGTCCCACCTGACCGCTTTCGCTCCGTCCGATCCGGCCTTTTTCGATATGACCGTGACCTTGTCGGCCACCATGAAGGAGGAATAGAAACCGACCCCGAACTGGCCGATGAGTTCGGGCCTCTCCCTCAACTCCTTGCTCTGAAGGGCCTTGAAGAACTCCTTCGTACCCGAATGAGCAATCGTGCCGAGGGCCTCTATGAGCTCGTCCCTTGCCATGCCGATGCCGTTGTCGCTCACCATCAGCGTCTTTGCCGTCTTGTCGGGAGTGATCTTGATCTGCCACTCCACCGCCCCCTCCAGGATCGCCGCATTCGTAAGAGATTCATAGCGGGCCTTGTCAATCGCATCGGAAGCGTTGGATATAAGCTCCCTGAGGAATATCTCCTTATGGGAATAAAGTGAGTGGATCATGAGATCCAGAAGTTCCTTGACTTCCGTCTTGAACTCGTATGTCTCCGCAGTCATATGTTCACCTCGAAAAAGAGTTGTAACTGATTATAAACACGATCTTTTTTTATAGTACAAAACGCCCGCAAAAGTCAATATTGTTCCATTAAATCAGAGACTTACACGTTGGGGCGGGATTCTTAAGGGCGGACTGGACGTCCCGGAAGGTCTTGTTAAGGTCCCCCTGCCCGGCAGGGGGACCCTGTTGTCTTACAGCTTTACTACGTTAATCGCCTTCGGACCCTTCGGCCCTTTTTCGATATCGAAGCTGACTGCGTCACCCTCGGCAAGGGACTTGAATCCGTTGCCCTGGATGGCGGAATAGTGGACAAATACGTCATAGTTCTCTTCAGTCGTGATAAAACCGAAGCCCTTTGACTCGTTGAACCACTTCACTGTTCCGTTAGCCACCTCTGGTACCTCCTTACGTATAGACTAAAGTCTCAGGATAGCGCCGTCAGCAAAAAAAAGCCGCAAAGCTGAAAGTCTTTGCGGCTTCATCAGTAACAAAAACTCCAGAAACTTCGATTGAATCATACCTTGTTTGCCGGGAAAAAGTCAAAGAATTTTTTCGGCTGTTTTCCGTCTCTTGCCATGTGCAATCTTTCTATGGATGATATATACATATATATAAAACAGGGGACTGAATAACGAGATTCATTAACCGGAAAATCTCCCCTCACCCCTGCCTGCCGGCAGGCAGGCCTCTTTTCCAGGGAGGGGTAATATTCCTCCCTTTGTCAAAGGGAGGCAGGAGGGATTTTCTTATAATCAGGTGCATAGAATTTCGGGACTGTTAATAAGTTCGACCTGCACGGCCCTTCCACACCGGGAGAAGAGATAGAACCATGATAGTAATGATAGGTGTCGGGAACATAGGGAGAGAACTCCTTTCAAAATTGTCCAGGGATTTCGACGTAACCTGTGTCGATTCCAACCCGGACACCGAGCCGGTCGTTACGGCCCTGCGCGGGAAGGAGCGTACAAAGGTCATCATCGGAGATGCCACGAGCAGGCTGGTCCTTGAAAAGGCTGGAATAGACGAAAGCGAACTGGTCCTCATCACCACGACAACGGAAAAGATAAACATCGAGGTGGCAAGGGTCATACATGACCATTTCGAACCCAGACGGGTCATATCCGTGGCAATAACCGACGGGGGGGCGCAGGAGCTCGCCGGGCTTGGTGTGGAGGTAGAGAACATCTTTACCGCCAGTGCGAATGACATAAGAAACCTCATCGAGCACCAGGCCAAGACCGCCCACGGAATAGGGATCGGCAGAAACGAGATCCTCGAGGTCGAGGTCCATCCCAATTCAAGGTTGCGCAACAGGCCCCTCGGTTATATCGCCCCCATCAGGTGGAGTATCGGCATTATTTACAGGGACGGCAACATCATAGTACCGAGGCCCGAAACGGTACTGAAGGAAAAAGACAAGGTCGTCATCCTCGGTGACCCGGCCGTACTGAAGACCGTCGCCGAAATGCTCAGTTCCGAATTCGAGAGGTTCCCCCTCGAATTCGGAACTTCACTGGCTATATATATCTCGGGAGACGAGAAGCATGATCTCTTTGAGGAAGCGGCCTATATCCGTTCCGTATTTCAACTCGACAAGGTGCACGTTGTATATTCATCGAAAGCGGAAAAACTCGTCAAACAACACGATGACATTGTCGGTAAACACGGCTTTGGAGAGACAGGCCATACCGTGTCCTCTCTGCCTCCCGCCGAGGCGATAAAATCACTGGCGATCACAGGCGCCAGGATAGGGGTCATCATCGTGTCGAAAGACAGCTTCCTCGCACCGAGATTCCCTTTTTACACTGCGGCGCAGAAGCTCTCCCTCTCTTCCCTCGCCGGTGCCGCAAAATGCCCGGTCATTCTCGCCCGGGGCACGCACCCATACTCGAAGCTGCTTGTACCGGCCCTCATTGACTTCGATTTCCGGCAGCTCGTCGACAAGTCCATAGAGATATCTCACACTATCACCACCGACGTGAGCGTCCTTATGACGAGACCGTCCGAATATATCGCCACGGAGGAGGAGTCGAAAAAATTCGAGGAGGCGAAGAAGATTATTTCGAACATGGGTCTTCTTCATAAGAAAAGGATAGACCTCCAGGTCCTGACGGGAAACCCGGTGCACGAGGTCTCCCGCAGACTGCCGGACTACAATCTCCTTGTCCTCGATGCCGACAGCTGGACGGGAAAGGACTTTTTCAGCTCCCTGCTGTCGCCCGATGTCGCCTGGCATATCCTCAAACGTTCCCGGATCAGCACCCTTATTCTTCCCGGGATAGAGGAATCGCTCTGAGGCCGGGTGGCTGAGAAACTTGTCATAATCTGTCTGCTCGTCGCAGGCGCATCTCTTTTGCCCTTTATTGCGAGGCGGTTCAACGTGCCTTCCGCAGTACTCGAGATCCTGTTTGGAATGCTTCTGTTCCACACCGCGCTCCACGAGAGGCCTGAATGGTTTGAGTTTCTCAAGGACCTCGGGTTCATCTATCTCATGTTCATCGCCGGAATGGAACTCGATTTAAGGGACCTCCTCAAAAACACAAAGGTCTGCTGGTACCTGGCAATCCCAGCACTCTCACTCCTCCTGACTCCGGCTTTCTTTTACTTTTCCGGGCACTCTTTCTTCGTCGGGGTGTCCCTTTCGATGATATCCGCCGGCATCACCTTCCCGGTGCTGAAAGAAGCCGGTCTTCTCAAACAGGATCTGGGACGGCATCTGGTCGGTGTGACGCTGGCAGGAGAGATGCTTTCCATCATTGCCCTTACGGCGCTCGATGTCACCCACCGATACGGCCTCTCTGTCCTGCTGCTGGTCCAGGTGCTTAAAATCTGCGCCCTCTTCGCCCTGGCCACCCTCACTCTCAGGCTCATCTACGTCATTGCATGGTGGAACCCCGGCCACGTCAGGAGGGTGATGGAGAGCAAGGACCCCGTCGAAGAGGGAATACGCATTGCGATGGCCATAGTTTTCGTGGGAGCGCTGATCGCCTATGGCGCAGGGATGGAACCCATTATGGGTTCCTTTATGGCGGGCGTCATGTTCACCTTCGTCTTCAGAAACAAGTCCCGCTTCGAAGAAAAGATCAACGCCCTCGGTTTCGGGTTCTTCGTCCCCTTTTTTTTCATGGGGGTGGGCGCCGACTTTGACACGGGCATCTTCCTGTCCATGCGGGAAATCGTCCTCGCACTTTTCATGGCGGGAATCATTTTCGCAAGCAACCTGCCCGCCCTCTTCGTCAAACGTTTCCTCGGGCTCTCCCTCAGGGAAGGCTTCCTCATGACCCTGCTCCTCTCTGCTCCCCTCTCCATGATCGTCGTAGCGGGCACAATCGGCACAAAGCTCGGACTTATAGACGGCGGAGTGAACAATACCCTCATCCTCTCGGCCCTCTTTGCCAGTCTCATCTATCCCTTCCTTTTCAGGGTCTTCGCCCGGGGGATTTTGCCGGGAGAGGAATATACGCATAGAGCACAGGGCATAGCGCAAAGACAGTGAATGGTAAATAGTAAGTAGAACCTATCTCAAAATCGGTTCTCGGTTCAAAGCTGTCATTCCCGCAAGCGAAGCGCGCCTGCCTGCCGGCAGGCAGGATGGCAAAAGAAACCGCTCGGGGCCTCTGCCCCGCCTTGTTCCATCGTGCCATGCGTGAATTCTATGCACAATGTGGGTTAGAAGCAGCATATGTCTTTGTTGTAATATAAGTAGTGAGGATGAAATGAGGAAGAGGTTATACCTTCAGCTGGGCGACAGGGTTGAACACCGGAGACATCACACCTGGGGTCTGGGTGAGGTCGTCGAGGAAAAACACTCGTCCCTATCGGGCGGGTTCTGCATGGTCAGGATCCTTTTCGACGACGGCAAGGAGCGCTCGTTCATCAACGACCTCGACCACCAGCACTGCTGCTATTATTTCGGTATACGCCTCATCTGACCTTCCTGTCTCAAAGGACCCGCCTGAAAATGGCGTCAGATGACCCCACCCAGAAAATTCGTCCCTTGCTTCACAGCCTATAACTCAAACGAGCATCAGGAAAAGTGCGGGACAGAGGCCCTGAGCGGTTTTTTTTGCCGATAGTCCTGCAGCTTCAATATATACAAATAATGAGGCAAAAACCTCGGAAGTCGCTGCGACCGAGAATGAGGGAGGGACCTCTGTTCCGCACTCTTCCGTAAATAAGCCGGCCTAAGCCTTCGACCGTCTCCTCATCAGAAAGTATACACCGCCAAGCCCGGCGCAAAACATGAAGACCAGCAGGCCCCATACGCTCACGGCCGGGACGGCATGACTGACCAGAACCCCCGGTCCTATCTGATCGACAATGTAGTTATCCTGAAGAGTCGTAATGTCGTCTCCCCTTTCTGCATCGACATAGCGCAGGGTAACTGAATTTCCAGACGTTGCAACCACTCCCGTGGTACCGTCCCATGCGAAATCGTACCAGTGAGGGCTGCTGTTCACCGGAGTCGGTCCGTATTTTCTGAAAGTATACGCGGAAATGTCCGAAGTGCCGCTGAACGTCATCGTCACGTCCACAGTCATCGGCGTCGCCTGCACTGTGGCGGGCCCTGCAAGCCCGCAGTACAGGGTGAACTGGACAAGGCCGAAAGGATAGTCATAGTTCGGGTCCTGTTCCGGGAGTTGCGATTCCGGGAGCGTCTGGGTCGGATCGCTCACAACAGGGCGTAAGCTCCGGGGAAGAGTTGAGAGGGACGTGATACCGACTCCGTTCACAACATTCTCAAAAGCACAGTAAGGGTTATTCGTAGTCAGCGTTACAGTACCTTTTCCCGTCGCCGTATTGAGAGTGACGGAAGGAGGCCCTCCGTCAGCCCCGGCGACCCGCAGATTGCCGAACATGAGACCCAGAACTACCAAAAGCGCCACCGCGAGGTAATTTCTTGAGCGCATATATCCCTCCCTGGTCCTTGATTTGATGAGGTAGTGTACAGGGTTGAATGCCGCCTGTCAACAATAAATTCAGGCGCTGAATCATGTCGTCATTACAAGACTTTTTCGGTGGCCCTTCCGGGCTGTCTTGCAGCGTCAGGGTATGGCCTGTTAGTGCATCCCCGCAGGTGCCTCGCCCTTCCCTTGTCTCATCAGGAATACGAGAGGGACTATCATTATCATAAACAGGCTGAGCAGGTGGAAGGCGTCGTTGAAGGACATCATATGGACCTGCCTCTGCAGCTGGCCGTAAATGGCGCCCGCCCCCGCTTGCCCCGCATCGGCGGCCGGAAAACCTTTCTGCTGGAGGAACCGGCCCGCATGATGCAATGCGTTCTGATAGGGCCTGTCAAAGGGGGTAAGATTTGAGATCAGCTGTGACTGATGAAACTGCGCCCTCCGCGCGGCCATGGTGGTGACGAAGGCCACGCCGAAACTTCCGCCCAGGTTCCTGAGGAGATTATATATAGCCGTCGCGTTCCCCATATTCTCCCTGCTGATCGTTGACATCGTCATCGTAGTCAGCGGAATAAAGAGAAGTCCCATCCCAACACCGAGTACAATCCTGGGCCAGATTATCGTCCAGAACCCTGCGTAGAGGTTGAATTCCGACATAAGGTACGTAGAGTAAGCCCCGACAATGATGCCGGAGGCCAGCAGTCCCTTCGGGTTCACCTTTGTCACCAGCCTGCCGGCCACCGGCATGGCAATGAGCGTTGCCATACCCCCCGGGCCGAGAACCAGGCCTGCAAGGTAGGCAGTATATCCCATCAGGGTCTGGAGATAAATCGGAAGGAGAACGATGCTCCCAAAGAGGTTGAAGAAGGCAAAAAACATCACTATGCAGCCCGTGGTAAAGGAGACGTTTCTAAAGGTGCGGAGGTTCATGATCGGATGTTCGGCGAGGAACTCCACTATCAGAAACAGAACGAGGGAGATAAACGATATCGCTGCCAGCCATACAATGAAGTTCGATGAAAACCAGTCGTCCTGCTGTCCCCTGTCGAGGACTACCTGCAGACATCCGAGCCCAAGAGCGAGAAAGGCGAGACCCCAGTAGTCGATCTTCATCTTCAGTTTCGTCATGTAAGGCGGATTGTAGATGAAGAACATGACCATCAGGATGGAGAGAATCCCGATCGGCACATTGATGAAGAAAATCCAGTGCCAGGACCAGTTGTCGGTGACCCATCCGCCCAGTAGAGGCCCGATTATGGGACCGAACATTATGCCGATACCGAAGATCGCCATCGCCATGCCATGCTGTTTCCTTGGGAACGATTCAAGAAGGATAGCCTGCGAGATGGGCTGCAAGGCCCCGCCGCCGATACCCTGAAGTACCCTGAAAAATACAAGACTTTGCAGGCTCCAGGCCAGACCGCACAAAAAGGAGGCGACGGTAAACAGGCCTATGGAGGAAATGAGGTACTTCTTTCTGCCGAAAAGCCTGCTCAGCCATCCCGTCATAGGAATGATGATCGCATTGGAAACGAGATAGGAGGTTATCGTCCACGTCGACTCATCGATAGTCGCCGAAAGGCTTCCCCGGATATGGTCGAGAGACACATTGACTACGGACGTGTCGATAATCTCGATCAGCGTGGGAAGCATAACCGTAATGGCGATGATCCATTTATTTATGGAGGCCTGTTCGTCGGTCATTTCACTTTAGGGGAACGTCAGAACTACGATCTACTTACTTAACGAGCACCGTACTTTCGACAGACATTCCGATTCTCAGCATGTGTTTTGGGTCCTCTCCCCTGTCGATGAGGATTTTGACGGGGACCCGCTGGACTACCTTGACGTAGTTTCCTGTGGCGTTTTCCGGCGGAAAGAGAGAAAAGGCCGACCCCGTCCCGGCCATGATGCTGTCAATCGTGCCGTGAAAGGTCTTGCCCGGAAAACTGTCTACGCTTATGTCGACCTTTTGACCGGGCTTCACCTTCGCCAGCTGTGTCTCCTTGTAGTTTGCGGTCACGTAAGTTCCTTCCAGGGGTACCACTGCCATAAGAGGCTGGCCAGCCTCTATCTGGTTACCGACCTCCACGCTCTTCTTTGTCACATAACCTTCAGCAGGGGCATATACCTTCGTATAGCCGGCGTTCAGTTGGGCCGCCTCAAGAGCAGCCTCTCTCTGTTTTACCAGCGCAGCCTCCGATCGCACCGCCGATTCAGTCTGGCTTATGACGGCTTTTTGAGTGTCGAGAGCAGCTGCCACCTGATTCACCTTGTCTTCCGCAGCCCGGACCTGCGCAACACGGACCTTATAATCAGTCTGCGTCTGCTGGTATCTTTCCTTCGACATTGCCTCCTTCCTGAACAGGTTCCCGGCACGCTTGATGTCTATTTCGGCCTGATTCAGGTTGGCTTGTTGGAGGTCATGGTTTGCCCGCGCAGCCCTTAGCTGAAACTGCAACTGCACAAGCCCTTTCTCCGCGGCATCGATCTTCCTCTCAGCCTCCGCCATCTTAGCCTTCTCGACATGGAGCGCCGCTTCCGACTCTTTTACCCTTACATCATAATCCACCGGATCGAGATCAACCAGAAGATCACCTTTCTTCACATACTGGTTATCTCCGACGTAGATCTTTTTAACCGTCCCGTTTATCTTCGAGGCTATTGTATAGACATCGCCTTCTACGTATGCGTCGTCCGTCGAAATATGGGTGCTCTTATATTGCAGATAAACGTAAACGGCAACTACCGCGATAATGCCGATAACGGAGAAAATGATACCTGCGAATACCTTTCTCTTATGATTAATACCTTTTCCGGGCGTCTCTTCCATTTAACGATATACCTCCGATAGTTCTTTTCCCATAGAGAACAAAATTGCCGCGTCGGCCTTGCTCAGGTCGTAAACGGCCCTGTAATAATTCGTTTCGGCAACAGTCAGAAGTGTGACGGCGTCAAGAACATCGGTTGCCGTGCCCACCCCTTCCTCGTATTTTGTCCTGTTGATCCTGAGGTTCTCCCTGGCCTGCTGAATCGCATCCTTTGTGACATCCAGGCGTTGTCTCGCGGTCCTGGATTCCAGGATATATTTTTCCACCTCAAGCCTGATATCGTCGACAAGTTTATTCCTCTGTTCCTGCAGTTTTTCCTTCTGCTGCTCGATCTTCAATGCCTCGGCCGTTGTCCTTCCCCCGTTAAAAAGGTTTACGCTGAGCCCGACGACCATCGACCAGTTGTCGTCGTGCAGCAGGTAATCGTTTTTTTCATAGTCGTAGGCGCCCTTGACGAAGATCCTCGGATAATATTCAGCCTTCTTCGAGACCTCCTGCAGATCGAGCGACTTCAACGTCCCGTCTATGATCCGGAGCTCCGGTCTGTCTTTCTCCGCGATCTTCCACGCCTTCTCAACACCGATGCCGGCCACTTCCACCGGTTCCCTGATGTCCTCGATCTCAGTCTCTGCGTTAAGCGGCCGGGCAAGGGCGTTGTTGAGGTCGGACACGTTGATCTCCCTGAGGTTCTTAGCGGCAAGCAACCTCTGCCGGGCGTCCGAAAGCCTCACCTCGGCCTGGAGCAGGTCATTCTTGGTTATGACCCCCTCCTCGTAAAGATTCTTCGCGTCCTTGAGGTGCGATTCCAGCCTGTCGACCTCCTCACCCGCCACCAGCACCATCTTGTCCGATTCGAGGAGATTGAAATAGAGAAAGGCAAAGTTGACCTCTACGAGGTTTCTGATCCTTTCCGTATCGAGTTTTGTCGTCTCGAATATCTCCCTGCCGGCCTCATACCTTGCGGCATTCCTTCTGAAATCATAAAGGGTCTGCTCCACCGATACATTGTACGCCAGAAAGGTCTTGTTCGACATGGGAGCGGAGAGATCACCAAAGAGCGCAACGGGTTGATAGGCCAGAAAGGTCTGGCTGACACCGGCGTCAACCTTCGGCAGGAGATAGGATTTTTTAACGAGTGTGTCCGTATGGGCGATATCCTCGCTGCGGCGGGCGATCTTCAGGAGCTTGCTGGTCCGGACTGCGAGCCTCAGCCCCTGGGACAGGGTCAGCGTCCCGGCGTGCGAGATGGACGAAAAGGCCCAAAGAAACACCATAGCCATAAGCAACACCATAAATCTTACCTTCATATCAAAATGTCCATCGATGTAATCTCTGCAAGCCAGCACTGACTCAAATTTCTCAAATTCCCAAACCTCCTGATCCGGCAAAACCGGGAAAAAATCTCACCACAGAGTCACAGAGGCACTGAGTAAAAAAATAAACAGGCAATTTTAAGACTTTCTCTGTGTCTCACTGTCCCGTGGTTAATATTGCATCACTATTCATACCTCAGCGCTTCGATCGGATCGAGAAGTGATGCCTTATAGGCCGGGTAAAACCCGAAAAATATTCCCACCAGGGCCGAAAAAGCGAAGGCAAGAAGGACCGAAAAAGGGTCAACAACGGTCGGCCATCCCGCAAGCGCCGACACCACCTCCGAGCCGGAGATACCCAAGATTATACCAACAATTCCCCCTATAAGGGAGAGTGTGAGCGCCTCCACTATAAACTGCAGGCGTATGTCCCACGTCTTCGCGCCCACCGCCATCCTGATCCCTATCTCCCTTGTCCTCTCGGTGACGGAGACGAGCATTATGTTCATAATGCCTATCCCACCTACAAGAAGCGAAACGGACGCTATTGCCCCGAGGAGAAGCGTCATCACCTTGGTCGACTGCTCCGCCGCCTGCATCATCTGTGTAAGGTTCCTCACCGTGAAATCGTTGTCCTGCCTGGGCCCGATATGGTGTCTCTGCCTGAGCAGTTCGTTTATCTGCTGCTCTGCCGGGTCAAGGTCTCCGGTACTCCTCGCCTTCACCATGATTATCCTCACCATGCCGGGAAAAGCGGTCCCGAAGAGCTTCTTCTGAGCCGTCGTAACGGGAACATAGATCGTGTCGTCCTGGTCCTGACCGCCGGGCGACTGACCCTTGGACGCCAGCACGCCTACAACGGTAAATGGTACCTTCTGGATCCGCACGATCTGACCGACAGGATTCTGTCCACCGAAGAGGTTATCGACAACCGTCTGGCCCAGCAGGCAGACCTTCGTCGCGCTCTTGACGTCCTGCGCCGTAAATGGCCTGCCCGATGCAATGGGCCAGTCCCTCACATTGAGCATGGCCGGAGTGGTGCCTACGACCCCGGTAGACCAGTTCTGATGACCGTACACCACCTGTGCAACGCCGCTCAAAACAGGGGCGACATCCGATACGGCGGGGCATTCCTTCTGCATCGCTTCCGCGTCGGACATGGTCAGGGTCGGCTGTGTGCCGGCACCCATCCGCACTCCCCCGGCAGTGGTAGCCCCCGGCAGGACGATAAGGAGGTTGCTCCCGATGCTTGACATCTGTGCCGCTATCTGCCGGCTGGCCCCGGTCCCGACGGCGAGCATCGCTATAACAGCGCCCACGCCGATAATGATTCCCAGCATCGTAAGCGCAGAGCGCATCTTGTTGACTCTCAGAGCCCTGAAGGAAATCCTGACAGTCGAAGGCAGGTTGATCATAACGCTCCCTCCCGGGGCATGTCGCTGATTATCCGGCCGTCGAGAAATTTGATCACCCTTTTGCTGTAAGCAGCGATGTCGGGCTCATGGGTAACGAGTATAACCGTTATGCTGGCAGACCTGTTGAGTCTTACAAAGAGGTCCATGATCTCGGCGCTCGTCCTGGTATCCAGGTTGCCGGTGGGCTCGTCGGCCAGTATGATGGGCGCGTCGTTCACGAGGGCCCTTGCTATCGCAACCCTCTGCTGCTGCCCTCCCGAAAGCTGGTTGGGATGATGCCCCTCCCTTCCTTCGAGGCCCACATTCTTCAAAGCCCGGACCGCCTTTTCCTTTCGCTCATCTGACGGAAGGCCGTCATAGAGCATCGGAAGTTCCACATTTTCGATCGCCGAGGTCCGCGGAAGAAGGTTGAATCCCTGGAACACGAAGCCCAGATTCCTGTTCCTTATGCCTGCAAGTTCGTCTCTGTTAAGCCTGCTGACGTCCGTCCCCTCAAGAAGATACCGGCCTTCCGTAGGCTTGTCGAGACACCCCAGGATGTTCATGAAGGTGGACTTGCCGGAGCCGGAAGGGCCCATGACGGCTACGAATTCACCTTTTTCTATCGATACCGTCACGTCACTGAGTGCATTCACCTTGATGTCTCCCAGCCGGTAAATCTTGCTTAAGTTATCCACTTCCATTATGGCCATTCTTTTTCCTTATTCCTTAACCCACTTAAACCGAAAACCAAGAAATTTCACCACGTACACAGGCACAGAGAAAGCAGCGACACATAAATATAGCGCCTGTCCATCATAACCACCCTTTTAGCAGTGCCGTCATTCCCGCAAGTGAAGCGCGCCGGGAATCCTTCTGTAAAGCCTTCGGAAAGATTCCGGACAAGCCGGAATGACCGGTATATCAGACAACTTGCGACTTCCTCCGTGTCTCAGTGCTTCTGTGGTGAATATTTCTTAGTTCATCAGAAGAACCTCGGCCTGTGTCCCGAAGGAGCCTGACTCTTGGCCGAAGAGGCCGACTCCACTATAACCGCCTCCCCCTCTTTCAGATTGCCCGAAACGAGTTCCGTATAACTGCCGTCGCTTATACCGAGTTTAACCGGAACACGCACGGCTTTCCGGTCCTGCGCAATCCAGACGCCGGACCCTTTTTCCAGCACCTGTCTTCCGGGTACGACCGGCCTGAACCTGAGCGCGGCATTCGGTATCTTCAGGGCGCCCCTGGCTTCGGCCACTATGACCGACACGTTGGCCGTCATCCCCGGCATAAGCTTCAGCTCTTTGTTATCGACAAGGACGACCACGTCATAGGTGACCACGTTCTGAACGCTTATCGGAGCGATCCTTATCTGCGATACCTTCCCCCTGAAGGTGGTGTCAGGATAAGCGTCAACGGTAAACTCCACGTCCTGGCCGAGCTTGACCTTCCCTATGTCCGCTTCGTCAACGTTGGTATCTATCTGCATCTTGGTAAGGTCCTGCGCGATAGTAAAGAGTGTAGGCGTCTGAAAACTCGCGGCAACCGTCTGCCCTACGTCTACATTCCGCGAGACGACAACGCCGTCCACGGGGGAAACGATCCTTGTATATCCAAGATTCGTCACCGCAGTCTTGAGTGCGGCCTCTGCCTGCGCCACGGCCGCCACCGCCACCCCGACCTGCGCTTTCGAGGTCTCGTAGTTGGTTACGGAAGTATCGAGGTCGCTCTGGGCAATAAGGTCCCTTGCCCGGAGTTCCTTGTTCCTTTCCATCGTCCTTTTGGCGTCGGTGAGAGTTGCCTTCGCCTTTTCCACGTTAGCTTTCGCCGAATTAAGGTTGGCCTTCTGCTGTTCCACCTGCGCCTCGAAGGTGGCGGGATCGATCAGGGCGATGAGCTGACCCTTCTTCACATGCGAGTTGAAATCGACACGGATCTCTTTTATCGTACCGGAGACCTGTGTTCCCACCAGAACAGTAGTCACTGCGTTCACCGTGCCTGTCGCCGTAACGGTCGATACTATATTTCCCTTTGTAATCTTTTCAGTACGGAATGTCGGCCCCTCATTGCCGTCCCTGAACTTGATGTAAGCGCCCACACCTACCACTGCCAGAACCACGACCCAAATCAATGTCTTCTTCATATCTCCTGCTCCCGTTTTATTAGCACGGTCCCTTTCACAAAGATCCCGACAAACTCTCCCACAACGCTCTCCCTGTCTGCAAACCTGTATTTTTCCGAAACGGCGAGCTCCTGGGTGTTGAAATAAGAAAAGAACATGCCCAGGAAGGCCCGTGCCCCGAGTTCCGGAGAAAATTCCCTGAGCACCCCTTTTCCCTGCAGTTCCCGGAAATATGAGGCGAGTGTCTTTACGATCTCGCCCATGAGATTCTGATAGACCTGCCTCGCCTTCGACGGATACAGATGTATCTCCCTCTGCATGATCCTCACGAGGTGGCGTCTCTCATTCAGACGCTTCAGAAAACTCCCGGCGATCTCAGCAAGGGCTTCTTCGTAGGACATCTCCTTCAATCCCGGGAGAAGTCCCTTCAGCGCCGGCAGAAAGGAATAAGCGCTCATCATCTCTTCGAAGAGCTTCTCTTTAGTCGTAAAGTGTCTGAAAAGGGTAAGCTCGGCCACCCCGGCCTTTTGCGCTATCTCCTTCGTTGTCGCGCCGAGATATCCCTTCTCCGAAAAGAGCCTGAGCCCGGCTTCCAGTATCTTTTCCCGCGTGTCTTTGGCCATGTTGTTATGTTAGCACTTACTTACATTTTTAATATAATTTCAACCGCTGAAAATTGTCAATGGAGTTTCTCCCCGCCGGTGTAACAATAGATTGCAACGCGTAGTGACAGAGAGAAGGATTCCGGACAAGCCGGAATGACAATCAGGGTATAAGTTGCCTTTTTTGTTATCATTCCCGCAAGTGAAACGCGTCTGCCCGCCGGCAGGCAGGTCGGGAATCCTTCTTATGCCGGGCTTTTCTTAACCATATTGTTGAATAAAATTCTCCAAAAAGCGCGGGAGGGGCAGCGAAGAATGTCTTGTAGCGACACCTTACAGCCCTTGAGAGTGGTCTGCCGGCCATTTTCCGGAAGTCACTGAACGTTGAGTCCCATCTATGTGGAAGATAAATAAAATCATGTCGTCATTACAAGACTTTTTCGATGTTCCTTCCGTGCTGATCTGTAATGTCAGGGTAAGCGCCTGACTGGACCGTCATGCTTGTTCATGGATAGTCTCTTACAAAATTGAAGCGGGACTGTTTGCGAAAGTGAACGGAAAAGAAGTAAACTATCGCAATGAGAAGTTATGCAAGCCCGGCCTTTCTGCGGCGTCGGTACGCCAACCAGGTATGTCAGTGAGCCGCTTCCGATCCCTCTTTACAAGGCGCCTCCTGATTTTCGGATTGGCCCTGGCCCTGTTGTCCGGTCCGGCGGCTTACGGCTTTAAGGACCTCGGCACTTATGAATACAACCGCGCGCGCCTTCTGGCCTATCTGGTCCGGCAGGATCTCGAAGCCTACCACTTCACTCATAAGAAGATCGACGACAAGTTCTCCGAGGCGGCCTTCGGCATTTATCTCAAGGATCTGGACGGCAAGAAGCGTCTTCTCCTGAAGGAGGACGTGGATAAACTCAGGGCCTTCTCCGACCGCATAGACGATGAGCTGAACTCCGGCAGGTTGACACTTCCGGACGTGGGTGAAAAGATACTCGCCCGCAGGGTGGCGGTCGTCAGGGATATGGTGGACGGGCTGCTTTCAAAGGACTTTGATTTTTCGAAAAACGAAACTATAGAGACGGATTCCGATAAGCTCGACTACTGCAGGACCGATCAGGAGTTGAGGGAAAGGTGGAGGAAACTGCTCAAGTACCAGGTGCTCCACCGCTATCTGAACCTGATTGAGGACAAGGGCGCCGGGTCAGGTGACAAAAAGAAAACAAAGCCGGCGAAGGACCTCCAGAATATCGCACGGGCAAAGATACGGAAGACCTATGATACTTACTTCTCCCAGATCCTCCAGGAGAAGGAGAGGGAGCACTTCAACCGCTACTTTGATGCCGTGACAAGGGCATTTGGTCCTCATACCGATTATATGCCCCCCAGCAGCAAGGAAGATTTCGATATCAGCATGAGGGGTTCACTGGAAGGTATAGGCGCCACACTTCAGGAAGAGGACGGCTACATAAAGGTAGTGAAAATCATACCCGGTGGTCCCGCCTTCAGACAGAAGCAGCTCCAGCCTGCCGATATAATATTGAAAGTGGCCCAGGGACCGGGCGAGCCTGTCGACATAACCGATATGGACATCAAAGACGCCGTGAATCTCATCCGCGGACCGAAAGGCACCGAGGTGCGGCTCACGGTAAGGACACCCGACGGCAAACGGCTCATCATACCCATCGTCCGCGATGTCGTCCAGCTGGAGGACACCTTCGTCAAGGGTACTGTACTGAAAGGGGCTGCAGGGGAGGCCCTGGGCTACGTCAGGATACCCAGCTTTTACAGGGACTTTGAAAAGACGAAGAACGGTGACGGGGGGCGCAATGCCACGGATGACGTGAGGGCCGAGCTGGAGAAGCTGAAGGCCAAAGATATCCACGGACTCGTGCTGGACCTGCGAAATGACGGCGGCGGCGCCCTCACTGACGCCGTGCAGATCGCGGGGTTGTTCATCGACACCGGGCCGGTTGTACAGATCAAGGACAGCTCCGGCAAAATCTCGGTCCTCTCCGATGATCACCGGGGCACTTCCTATGACGGCCCCATGGTGGTGCTCGTCAACGAGTTCAGTGCCTCAGCCTCGGAAATACTCGCCGGGGCCCTGCAGGATTACGGTCGAGCCGTTATCATAGGGGGCGGGCACACCTTTGGCAAGGGCACAGTGCAGTCAGTCATCGATCTCGATCAAACGATCCCTTTCAGGGATATGGACAAATACAAGACACTGGGGGCACTGAAGCTCACTATACAGAAGTTCTACCGGATAACCGGCGAATCCACTCAATACCGCGGCGTCCTGCCGGACATCGTGCTGCCCGACCGGCTGCAAAGCCTGAAAACCGGCGAAAAATATCTCGACTACGCCCTCCCCTGGGATACGGTGAAGCCTACGAACTTTACGAAGTGGCCGGGGCTGCACATCAATCTGGCCGAACTCAGGACGAGGAGCGAAAAGCGCGTCGCGGCAAGCAAGGAATTTCAGGGAATAGAGAAGGAAAGCCAAAAGATCAAAGACCTGCAGAAAAAGACGGTCCTGTCCCTCAACATCGACATAGCGAGGAAAGAGATGGAGGATGAACGGATCCAGGCCGGAAAAGACATGCCGAACCCTCACGGGATGAGGCAGGAGGGGAAATCGGACACTTCCCGCTTGACGGAAAAAGAGAGAAAGGAACTCTGGGCCAAAGACGTGGCCGGAGATCCTTACGTCCGGGAGGGAATGGCGGTGCTGGGCGACATGATATCCATGAATGAGGGAAAAACCGCCGTTACGGTAAACTGACCGCAAACTAGATCTTAGCGGACTGAACGATATCCTCCCGGGACGCCCTTCGCGGACAGTACGATCTGCCATACGTGCAGATACCGCGCCCTGAATGCACCCGCAAAGACCTGGAGGTAATACGTCCACATGCGATAGAACCTGTCATCATAATCTTCTTTCAGTTCGTCCCAGTTGCTCTCAAAATTGTTGAGCCACTCCAACAGTGTCCTGTCATAATCGGCTCCAAAGTTATGCATGTCTTCGATTACAAAGAGTCCTTCGGCGGCTCCGCTTATCTGTTTCATTGATGGTATCATCGAATTCGGGAAAATATACTTGTTTACCCAGGGATCACCAATTGACGTGGACCTGCTGTTCCCTATCGTATGGAGAAGGAAAAGGCCTTCATCCTTGAGACACCTGTGCGCGGTCGCCATATATTTCCTGTAATTCTTGTATCCGACATGCTCGAACATGCCCACCGAAACAATATGATCGAACCTCTCATTGATATCCCTGTAATCCTGCAGTCTGATGTCGACCGGAAGTCCGTGACAAAGGCTACTGGCCAGCTCGGCCTGCTCTCTGGAAACCGTAATGCCGACCACGCGGACACCGTATTTCTCGGCTGCATACCTCGCGAAGCCTCCCCATCCGCAACCTATATCGAGGACGCTGTCCCCCGGACGCAGGCCCAGTTTTCTGCAAATGAGGTCCAGCTTTGCTTCCTGTGCCTCGTCCAGATTACCCGCATCCTTCCAGTAAGCGCAACTGTATACCATTCTTTTGTCGAGCATTTGCCGGTACAATCCATTTCCGATGTCGTAATGTCTTTCCCCGATCTGAAAGGCTTTTGAGTCTCTGCCGGGGTTGAGGACAACAAATTGAAAGATATACAAGAGCATCTTCAGGTTCTTCCTGAGCTGCTTTTCCGGCTCCGACGGGACAAGTCTGCGGAAAAACTCCGGAAGACACTCGCAATCCCACCAACCATCCATATACGATTCTCCCAGGCCTATACTTCCGTCCCTGATTATCCTTCCATAGAAACCCTCGTGGTTTACCTTCAGGTCCCATGGATTATTCCCGTTGACGGAAATGTCCGCCGCAGCCAGGATCTGCCGAATGCACACACATTCTCTCTCATCATTCATTCCTTCTGACCGGTCCTCCTTCGTTCCTTCTTTTTTTTCATACTATCACTATCGACATTTTTTTCAAGTTGCGAATTGCGGCATACTCTGTGTCAGGACCACACGGCCCTTCAATAATTTCAGCTTATGGGATAAAATAAAAAGATGGGGCAAGAAGAGTGCCGGGGGGCATGGACCCTTTTTCCGGAAAGAGAAAGGCTGAAGAGGCGTGACTCTCAGGACTGATCTGGGCCGCCTCCTCACCATCATCATCGGTGTATTTATCGGGATATTCGTCTTTGTCGTTCCCATCGGCTACTTCCTCGTTTCCTACCAGTATGACGCCGGAAGTCTGATAACCGAGGCCGAGGTCGACTCGGCCATCATATCCCATGCCATTAACCTGGATCCCAAGCTGTATGAGATCGGGCAGGAGAAACTGAACGAATCAATATCGGAACGACTGAAGGAAGGCCGGGGTGAAATTCGGAGGGTCGTCGACCAGCAGGAGAGGATCATCGCCGAGAGCGCCGATGCCATCAAGCCGCCTTTTATCATGAGGTCTTCCCCCCTGGTCCAGTCGGGCAGGATTACCGGGCGGGTCGAGATCTATCGTTCAATGCGTCCCCTCCTCATCCGCACAGGCCTCCTCGCCGGCGGAAGCATCTTTTCCGGAGGGATAATATTCTTCATTCTCCTTGTCCTGCCGCTCCGCACGATCCGGCAGGCCGAAGAAGCGTTGAAGGACAGCGAGGAGAGATACCGCGACCTCTTCGAAAACGCCAGTGACCTTATCCAGAGCGTCGCGCCGAACGGCGATATCATTTACGTTAACAGCGCCTGGCGCCAGACACTGGCATACAGTGAAAAAGAGATTGCCAGTCTTTCGTTCTTTGACTTTATTCACCCGGAGGAGCGCGCGCGCTTCAGCGACCTGTTTGAACGTTTGATGTCGGGAGAGACGATCGACAGGGCTGAAACGAGGCTGATCACCAGAGACGGAAAGACAATAATAGTGGAGGGCAGTGTAAGCTGCAATTTCAAGTCCGGGATGCTCGTCGCCGTCCGCGGCATATTCCAGGATGTCACGGAGCGCAAGAAGGCCGATGAGTCTCTCCGCAAGACCCTGGAGAAACTGAAAAGAGTAACGTCGGAACTCGAAGGCGCTTACAGGATGATGGAAACTGACCGTGATAACCTCCGTACCGCCCTCGACAGTTTTTCCACTGTGATAACTGAAGTGGAAACAAAGCGGGGATTCAACGAATATATTTATCAGGCCGTCGAAAATCCGCTTCTCCCGGTGTGCTGGGAGATGAAAGGATGCACTTACTCCCGATGTCCTGTTTACGGTAAAAGAAATGTGAGGTGCTGGCAGGTGGCCGGAACCCACTGCGGAGGCGTGGTCCAGGGACATTTCGCCAGGAAGCACAGCGACTGCAAGGAGTGCGCCGTTTACAGGGAGTCCACCCGGGTGCCGGTATACGAAATAACGGAGACCTTTAACAACATGATGCATATCCTCGAAGTGAAACACAACGAACTCATAGAAGCCCGTGTCGCCGCAGAGGAGGCAAGCAGGATGAAGTCCGAGTTTCTGGCGAATATGAGTCATGAGATACGTACGCCGATCAACGGGATCATAGGTATGACGGCACTGACCATGGACACGAAACTTTCGGGGGAGCAGCGCGGGTATCTGCGGGCTGTCCAGAAGAGCGCCTATTCCCTGCTGCATATAATAAATGACATCCTTGATTTCTCCAAGATAGAGGCAGGCAGGCTCACAGTTGACCTCGTTGATTTCGATCTCGCCAAAACGTTGGAGGAAGTTATTGATACGCTCGCACCACAGGCGTCGGAAAAAGGCCTGGAGACGGTCTCCGCAATCGGCCCGGACGTCCCCGTTTTACTGGTCGGCGACCCCATAAGACTGAAGCAGATTCTCCTGAACCTCGGCAGCAACGCCGTCAAGTTCACTCACACGGGCAAGGTCGTTTTCAGCGCTGCCCTGGAGGAAGAGTCCGACGTTAACGCAACTGTGATGTTGTCGGTCACGGACTGCGGCATCGGAATACCCCGGGACAAACAGGAGATGATATTCGAAAAATTCATGCAGGCCGACACTTCGACAACGCGCCTTTACGGCGGCACCGGCCTGGGATTGTCGATAACCAAGAAACTTGTGGACCTTATGGGCGGCAACATAGGTGTCACTAGCGACTACGGCAAAGGCAGTACATTCTGGATAAGACTGAATTTTGAGAAAAGGAAAGACGGTGGCGGCGGAGATACCACGGCGCACCATGAAATCAGGAAGGAGGGCCATGTTTCGCACCCCGCTTCGCACAACGATTTTCGGAATCTGCGTGTACTGCTGGCCGAAGACAACGAGATCAACCGTCAGGTCATATGCACGATGCTGGCGAAGGCCGGGATTGCCGTCGACGTCGCTGAAAACGGCCTTCTGGCGGTGGAAGCTGCCGGGAAGAAGACCTATGACGTTATTCTTATGGACGTGCAGATGCCCGAGATGGACGGATTTGAGGCCACGAGGGAGATCCGCCTGCTGGAAGGCAATGACAGGCATGCTATGATAATTGCGATGACGGCCCATGCCTTGAAGGGATACCGGGAACGCTGCCTGGATGCCGGAATGGACGATTACCTGGCAAAACCGGTGGACAGGGGAAAGCTGTTAAGTGTCTTCGGAAACCTGGCTACGCAGAAAACCATGGAAGAAACGGGATCGGGAGGAGATGAAAAAGGAAACGGTTTGGATGCAGCGGCGGGCAAGGTCAATTCTCCCATAGACATGGAGAATGCGATGGCGAGGTTCGACAACGACGAGGGGTTTTTCAGAAGCATGCTGGCCGAATTCCTTAGTTACGCGCCCCAGAAGCTCTCCATGATCGAAGAGGCGGCAAGGTCGGAAGATTCCCCCGCGCTGCGGAGCCATGCCCACAGCTTGAAGGGCACCTCCGGAATGCTTAGCGCCACGGCCTTAACCTCCATATTGTTAACAATCGAAGAAAAAGGATATGACGGCGATGTCACGGGCGTCATGCCCCTTCTTGAAAATCT